>Ga0185299_10000115_pt1 | contig 251829 bp, 235 predicted proteins | sample PaiPotPPA55metaG_FD_128002 | JGI IMG/M metagenome (GOLD analysis project Ga0185299, IMG submission 128002) | Iron sulfur acid spring bacterial and archeal communities from Banff, Canada, to study Microbial Dark Matter (Phase II) - Paint Pots PPA... ...
GAGCGGTCGTGGACCTCCGGCGGATTTTCCAGCGCGCCACCGTGCAGGTGCTGATGCCGAGCTCGCGCGCCAGGCTGGTAAGCGAGGCGGGGCTCTGTTGGATATACGCTCGCGTGCGCGGTGTCGTGGTGGCGTTGGCGTGCAGCTTCAGGTGCATGATGCAAGGCGCTCCTTCAAGAAGCCCACAGCCTGCGCCAATCGAGGTCGATAATGCCAATCCTTCGGGACACAACACGAAGGCCGGGATCTATCTCGGGACCGCTGTGTAGATGGGTCCTGTGCGGTTTGCTTGCCCCGGCGCAATGCGTGCTAAAGTTGAGCTGGCCGTCGCCACAGAACATTGGTCGTCCCGGATAGACACAATGCCGCGGATCACGATTTCCTATCGTCGCGACGATACGCTCGACATCACCGGCCGCATCTTTGACCGGCTCGCCGCGCATTTTGGCCGCGAGGCGGTATTCCGCGATATCGACAACATTCCACTCTCATGTCCGCCAATACCAGATCCAGGCGAGTGAATTCGTGGCTTGATTGCAAGCGCCTGTTTTGAGCTCTTCCGGGCAGGGCAGGAGACACAGTCGACGAAACGACGGTTGATCATACCTGCCTCGTAGCAAAACCGCAGGGTCATGCCGTCGCCGCCGATCTTACGCAGCAAACGGTCCAACGCCGTCGACGTGTTGGCGATCCGGCCGTACTCCCGTACCTCGCCGCGCAGGCCGCCCGAGGCAACCGCAACGACGCTGCTTTCCTTGTGAACATCAAGTCCAACGTAGGTTATACGATCCGCCATGACCCGTCTCCGATGCATGAGGCTCGGCACCGGCCTATCCGGCGCAACCCTCGTTACCTGCATCTGTGAGACGGGTCGCCCCGCGCTCAGGCGGACATGTGGTCTAGCGGCGATATAATAATCGGGCGTTACAGTGCGGCACCAACGCCCGGCGCAAACCACGGACGATGCGGCTGTGCGGGCGGTGCGACTATCGGATCATCAAATTCCGGGACGGTGACAGCGATCGGCGTGGCTCCGCCGGGCTGATCGTCATCGTTGCTCCCCGGCCGGTGGAAGCTGGACCATTTCGTGAAGGCGTTTGCACAGCTTTCTACCAGCGAGATACGCATTTGACGGTCTCTTTCTAGGAGGATTTCTATGAGTACATGGAGCAGATTTCGAATTTTACAACAAAATTCGATATTATGGTAGGAGTACTAATAACATCGAGGCTATACTATCATGAAAGCATGAGAACCCTGTCATTTCTTTGAATTATTCAGACGATACGCAGCCCGATCGCGGCGAGGTTGCCTTTTCAATTTCAGCGATTTAAGCATCGATAATCTTCGAGTATTTATGGTTGAAATCGCCGTTGGTAAATACCATCTAACATCCGAAGAGAATATCTTCGCTGCGTTAATGAGGCGTGTCTCTTATTCGACATCGTCGCCAGACGACGCGCCGGACAGCGAATCCTCTCTCCCGACAGAGCCGCGGACCTGCGGTAGCACATCAGGAGACGTCAGGCCTCCTGACACCAAGGCTGAGCCTATGAAATTGCAGCCAGGTTTAAAGCCGGCGCTGTGGGGTGCGGCGGCGGCTGCTCCTTGCCCATCGAAGCTTCGACCGGGAGTTACTTAAATGGCACTGCGTCATGCCTACGCACCGATGCTTCCGGAATTCGACGCTTTCCTCTACGCCACTGTCGGGGAGGAGGTGGACGGGGTTCCGTTGAGCGTGCTGTCAGCGCTGTCGCGGCTGGACCTGGATCCTCGGGTCGAGGCGGCGCGGCTGGCGCATCTGACCAAGGAAGCGGCCGCCGACCAGTTGGCAAGAATGATCGCCCGGTTGTCCGATCGACGTTGGAGCGCGGCGGAGGCGGTCAGGATCGCCAGCGGGCTCATCGATCGCCTGCCGATGGCCAGCGCCGCCGCAAAGGACGACCGCGCCGTAGGCAGCACGGCTGCGGTCGGCTTCACGGTGTCGTCGTTTTGGATCTACCTGGCGTTGGGCGTGGCGATGCTCGCCGGCCTCTTTGCAACTGGCACCCTGTCCTTGGGTGGTTAGGTTCAAACCGTTGCGGGCGGTGACGTAGCGAGTGCTGCCAGCGGCCAATCCGCCCACCTCTTTCGGATCGTTGAGGATCCCATCGATATGCCAGAGCACAAATACAAATTCCGTGTAAATCAAGCCGTGCAATTCTTCCCGAATCGGGGCATCGACCACAAGGCCAGGGGTCAGTATACCGTAGTACGCTTGCTGCCCCTGGACGGCAATACTCCGCAATATCGGATTAAAAACAAGACCGACGGGCACGAGCGCATGGTCCGGGAGAATGAACTCGACTCTCGATGATTTTCTCTCGATAATTTTCAACATTTGTGAATTTTATCGTAGTTTTTAGTTGTATTGCCGGGCTGCGGTCCCACATAGCGGAACACCTGTTGGCACTCGCGATAAGAGAGTGCCAAATCATGTCGCCAAATCACGTTAAACGAATTCCGGTCCAAGGAGACCATCGATGAAACTGCGTCCATTGCAGGACCGCGTCCTGATCCGCCGTGTCGAGCCGGAGGCGAAGACCGCTGGCGGCATTTTCATCCCCGACACGGCGCAGGAGAAGCCGACCGAGGGCGAAGTCGTCGCCGTCGGGCCCGGCATCCGCGACGAGGACGGCAAGCTGCACCCGCTCGACGTCAAGCAAGGGGACCGGGTGCTGTTCGGCAAGTGGTCGGGCACCGAGGTCAAGCTCGACGGCGTGGACCTGATGATCATGAAGGAAGCCGACATCATGGGCGTGCTCGACCGGGCCGTTCCGACCAAGAAAGCCGCTTAACCCAGAGGAGCCCGACATGGCTGCCAAAGAACTCAGATTTAACGGCGACGCGCGTGCCCACATGCTGCACGGCATCAACATCCTCGCCAATGCGGTCAAGGTGACGCTCGGTCCGAAGGGCCGCAACGTCCTCCTCAATAAATCCTACGGTGCGCCGCGCATCACCAAGGACGGGGTAACGGTCGCGAAAGAGATCGAGCTTTCCAACCGGTTCGAGAACATGGGGGCGCAGATGGTCAAGGAGGTCGCCACCCGGACCAGCGACCAGGCCGGCGACGGCACCACGACCGCGACCGTGCTGGCGCAGGCAATCGTGCGCGAGGGCGTCAGGGCGGTGGCCGCGGGGATGAACCCGACGGATTTGCGGCGCGGCATCGACATGGCCGTCGCATCGGTCGTCAATGATCTGAAGAAGGGGTCGAAAAAGGTTTCGACCAATGCCGAAATCGCGCAAATCGGGACGATCTCGGCCAATGACGACCGCGAGGTCGGCGAGATGATCGCGCAAGCGATGCACAAGGTCGGCAACGAGGGCGTCATCACGATCGAGGAAGCGACGAGCCTTGAAACCGAACTCGAGATCGTCGAGGGCATGCAGTTCGACCGCGGCTATCTCTCGCCGTACTTCGTGACCAATGCCGAAAAGATGCTGTGCGAGCTGGAGAAGCCGTACATCCTGCTGTTCGAGAAGAAGCTGTCCAGCCTCCAGGCGATGCTCCCCGTGCTCGAAGCGGTGGTGCAGAGCGGCAACCCGCTCTTGATCGTCGCCGAGGATATCGAGGGTGAGGCGCTAGCGACCCTGGTTGTCAACAAATTGCGCGGCGGGCTCAAGGTCGCCGCGGTCAAGGCGCCGGGCTTTGGCGATCGCCGCAAATCGATGCTGGAGGACCTTGCCGTCCTGACCGGCGGCCAGGTCATCAGTGAAGACCTCGGCATCAAGCTGGAGAATGTCACGCTCGACATGCTCGGCACCGCCAAGAAGGCGCGCATCGACAAGGACAGCACGACGATCATCGATGGCGCCGGCAAGAAGGCGGACATCCAAGGTCGCTGCACCCAGCTGCGCGCACAGATCGACGAGACTGACTCGGATTACGACAAGGAGAAGTTGCAGGAGCGGCTGGCCAAGCTTGCCGGTGGCGTTGCGATCATCCGCGTCGGCGGCGCGACGGAAGTCGAAGTCAAGGAGCGCAAGGACCGCGTCGAGGACGCGATGCATGCGACCAAAGCTGCCGTCGAGGAAGGCGTTGTTGCCGGCGGTGGCGTAACGCTCCTCTATGCAAGCCAGGGGCTCGGCCGACTGAACCCCGAGAATGACGACCAGAAGGTCGGCATCGATATCGTGCGCCGAGCATTGCAGGCGCCGGCCCGGCAGATTTTTGAGAATGCCGGGGCGGAGGGTTCGATCATCGTCGGCAAGCTGTTGGACAAGGGCGAGGCCAATCACGGCTTCGATGCGCAAAGCGGCACCTACGTCGACATGGTACAGGCCGGCATCATCGACCCGACCAAGGTCGTGCGCCTGGCACTGCAAGGCGCCGCCTCGGTTGCAGGGCTCCTCATCACCACCGAAGCGATGGTCGCCGACAAGCAGGAAACGAGCACGCCGGCAATGCCGGGCGGCGGCATGGACGATAGCGGCTACTGAGCCTAGGCCTTCTCTGCGCCGGCTAGCGCCGGCGCGGCGAACAGGCCATTGCCGCTCCGTTACGATTGAGAGGTAATGGCCTCTTCGCCTTCCCCCTTCGGGAGGCATCGAGATGGGGCGGCACCAATTGCGATCATCCGCGTCTTTCCCGGAACCGCGGGCGAAGAGCGACGGGGTAGAGAAACGGCTGCTGCAAGCCGCCGAAGCGGGCGATGCCCGCGCCCAATGCAATCTCGGCATCCTCTACGACAACGGCTTGGACGATAACGGCTATATCGTCAAAGGCAACCGGCCGCAGGCCGTACGATGGCTATTGGCCGCAGCCGAGCAGGGCTTGTCTCGTGCCCAGGTCAAACTGGCGGAGGTGTACGCCGACGGGCCGGACATTTCGGGCAGCCACGCGACCGCCTGCGGGTGGTTCCTCCTGGCGGCGACGGGCTTGCGCGGCATCCATCTGCACAGAGCCCGATCCGGATATGAGCGCGTCGCCTCACATTTGAGCCCAGCCCAGATCGCCAACGCGAGACGCTTTGCGCGCGACTGGGCGCCAAAGCGAGCCGATACGAGCGACCCTGGCTGACCTGCCGGACAAAGGACGGCCGCCTGACAAAGGAGCCGCGTTGAAGAGCTGGTTCATTCCGCCAATCGTTATCCCCGTCCTGATTGCCGTGAGCCTGGCGGGGCACGCTTCGCTCCGCGCATTCCTCTGAGATCAGCCAGCAAATGATCGACTGGCGAGGGCCGGGCCGAGCCGCGATCAGCCCGGCAGCATGCGCTGGAAGACCCGATCCCTGTAGACTAGCAGGTGCACGAGGGCCGCGAGGATGTGAGCGCCGATCAGGCCGAGCACGATCCAGGTCAGCGGTGCGTGTAATTCGCCGAGATAACGCCCGAGCGCCGAGTCTTGCCCGACCAGCCGCGGCAGCGGCGCGAGGCCGAACAGGGCGACCGACCAGCCGCGCGCCGAGGCATAGAACCATCCGGTGATCGTCGTCAGCAGCACGGCGAGATACAGCAGCCAATGCACCAGCTCCGCACCGATGCGCTGCCACCCCGGGAGCTGGCTGTCCGGCGCGACGGGATGCGTCAGCCGCCAAAACAGCCGCAACGTGACGAGCAGGAGGATCGTCATCCCGATCGAGATATGCAGCGACATCGCCCGACCCGGGTTCATCCCGCGACCGATGTTCGGCATCAGCCAGCCGAGCGGCAGCTGTAGCGCCAGCAGCCCCGCGGTCAGCCAGTGAAACAGCTTGGCTGTCGTTCCGTAATGCGATTGCGCCGCCGGCATCGTTACCTCGGTCGCGCGATAACCGCCGACCAACGATGCCGCGCGGTCCCTGGCGGAACTATACCTTGCCGTCGCGCTCGACCGGGGCTTTTAATTCGACCTCGGGGACCTCGATCTCGACCCCGGCGCGCTCCTGCTGCAGTAGCATCGCAACCCACGAATCGCGGCGGTCGCCGACCTGAAACCATTCCACACTTATTGCCGCGCCCAGCCGATGCCGATCGGCGGCGCGGCAGAGGCAGCAGCGGCCTTCCGCGTCACGACAGACCGCCCGTTCCAGGTCTGCAGCCGCGTGCGGATGCCGATCGCCTGCAGTTGCGCGATGACGCGCTCGCCGCGCGAATAGAAGGGGGCCCCGGCGTCAGCCAATCGACATTGAAGCCGTTGGGATAGCCAGCCTCGGCCATCAGCGGCATGGCCTTCGCGAGAATCGGCGCCACACCGTCGCCGGCGTTGACAAGATCGCTGCACGTGCAACGTGGCAGGAGCACCAGAGCGATGCACGCTCGCGCAGCCGTGAACATGACACCGAGTGTGCCGACACCTAAATCATGGGAGCGCATCCTGGGAGAAGGTCAATGACAAATCAGCGAAAGAGGAGCGCCTGGACCCGCCTTGGGCCGATCCTCGCGGCGCTCGTAGCGATCGTCGGAACGGCCTGTTGGGCGTCGTCGTCGTCAGCCGAAACAGCGCGGATGGTCCCGCCGCCAGTGATGGACGAGAGAGCACCGGCGGCGCCGACCGAGGTGACCGTCCTCGCGGGCGGATGCTTCTGGGGTGTCCAGGGCGTCTTCCAGCATGTCGACGGCGTGATCTCGGCGGTTTCCGGCTATGCCGGCGGGGCGGGCGATACCGCGCACTACGAGATGACCAGCAGCGGGACGACCGGGCATGCCGAATCGGTGCGGATCACCTTCGACCCGCACCGGATCAGCTACGGCCGTGTTCTGCAAATCTATTTCTCGGTCGCGCACGACCCGACCGAACTCAATCGCCAAGGACCGGACACGGGCACGCAATACCGTTCCGCGATCTTCGTGCAAACCCCCGAGCAGGCACGCATCGCCGCGGCATATATCGCGCAGCTCAACGAGGCGAAGGCGTTCCCTCAGTCGATTGTCACCACGATCGAGCCGGGCAAGCAGTTCTACCCGGCCGAGGCGTACCATCAGGATTACCTGACCTTGCACCCGACCCAGCTCTATATCGCGATCAACGATCTGCCCAAGGTCAGGGCGCTGGAGCAGTTGTTTCCCAATCTCTATCGTCCCGACCCGGTGCTGGTCGCGGCGGCGCAACCGGCGAAGTGAGGTTGGCGGTGAAACAGCACGAATTCGGCTCACTGTGGCCGGTATCGACCCTGACCCTCGGCGGCGGTGGGCTCGGCATGTTGTGGGGGCCGACGACTTTCGACGAATGCGTCGCTACCGTGCATGACGCGGTCGCTGCTGGCATCAATCTGCTCGATCTCGCGCCGCGCTATGGCAACGGCAAGGCAGAGGAGGTGATCGGCGAAGCCTTCGCCGGCCGGCTCCCCGCCGGCGTGCGAGTGACGAGCAAGTGCAATCTCGGCGAACAACCGCCGGCCGAGATAGAGACGATCCTGCGCCGCTCGATCGACGGCAGCCTGAAGCGCCTGCGCCTGTCGCGCCTCGATCTGTTCTTTCTGCACTCGAATGTCGTGCCCGATGCCGGCCACATCGCCGGGCGTCCCGACGCCGCCGCGCGGATGACGCTGTACGATACCTTTGCCGGGCACGTGCGTCCGGCCTTCGAGCGCCTCGTCGGCGAGGGGATCATTGGCGCCTGGGGGCTGACCGGCATCGGCCATCCCGACACGATCATCAAGCTGCTCGGCGAACGGCCGGCTCCGGCGGCGGTGCAGTGCATCGCCAATCTGCTCGACTCGCCCGGCGGCCTAAAATTCTTCGATGGTCTAGCCAAACCGCGCGCGGTCATGGCGGCGGCGCGCGCGAATGGTGTCGGGATCATGGGCATCCGCGCGGTACAGGCCGGCGCATTGACCGCGGCGATCGACCGGCCGCTGCCGCCAGATCATCCGGAGGTCCGCGACTATGAGCGCGCCGCCGGCTTCCGTCGCCTTGCCGCCGAGCTTGCCATCGACCCGGCAGTGCTGGCGCACCGCTATGCGCTCTCGCTCGACATCGACACGCTGGTCCTCGGCGTCAAGAACCGGCAGGAGCTTGCCGCCTGCGTCGCGGCCGCCGAAGCCGGACCGCTCCCCGCCGGGCTGGTATCGCAGGTTGATCAATCCGTCGTTTTCACCGGAGCGGCGTGAGCTCACAAAAAAGGCCGCAAGCAGTAGTAGAGTTGAATGTCAGCGATGGGCGGCGCGAGAAGACGTAAAGGCAGCTCCGGGCTGTGTGAAAACGGCACGAGATTGACGTCCTGACAGCTTGGAAGACGAGGAGAACCCGGTTCGGGTGATCGAGGTCTTTCTTCTGACTCGCTCAGAGTCTGCTGATCGTCGTGTACACCAGATAAACGAATAATGTGGCGCCTAGCAGCACGAGCAACGTCACGAGTGTGATGTCAAGCCACGCGCCGGTACCCGGGCGCACCTCTTTGGCGTCGATGTCGAGCGCGATCCTACGGAAGCGGATGATCGCGAGAACCATCATCGCGGCGCCCAGGACAATGAGCAGCAGGCCGGCGACGTTACCGACGATCTGACCGCCTGCCGGCGGCGTTCGCACGGTTAGGGATTCGCTTGCGATCCTTAGGAACAGGTCGAACTTCTCGACCAGGAACCCGAACGCCATGATGGCAATTGCCGTGCGCACCCAGGCCAGGAATGTCCGTTCATTCGACGCGTGGTCGCCATAGCGCTCGATCATGGCCGCCCTTACCCTCGGGATCGGGCATTTTAGACCAAATAACTGAGACGTTGCGTATATGTGGGCTCGATTCGCCCGGTCATGGGCGATCGAAGAGCCGCCGGTCCATACATGTGGGTCGGACTGAGACGACCCCTCGGCAATTCGGCCGGCACCGCCGGCCGCAGGCTGTATCAGCAACGCGCCGGCCAATCTCAGCGCGGCAAAGCAGCTCTACGCGCACGTTCACCTAGCGCGCTAGCGATGCCATGCCACCCCAAAGCTCGCAAAGGAATGGCGCGTAACCCACTAAGCGCCTGTTTCCCCGCCCCAACTCCGTCAGACAAGACCGATACGGCGGCGGAAAACGGGGTCGTTCAGCGCAAGCTCCTTGCCGACAAGGTCATCGGCGGCAGCTGTGCAAAGATAGAGAATTGCCGCGGCGGGGTGCCCCACCGGCGCCAGATCGATCTGGCGGATCTGGCTGATCCGGTTGATCCCCGATGCCCGGACAGCGGCCTGCATGTCGGTATCGATGACGCCGGGCGCCAAGCCGAAGACCCGCACGCCCGCATCGACGCACTCGAGCGCGATCGCGCTGGTCAGCATTGCGAGCCCGGCCTTGGCGGAGCAGTAGGCGCTCCAGCCTTCGAGCGCGCGATGCGCGGCGCCTGAGGAGATGTTGATCACTGTACCCTTGCCCGCCTCCAGCATTCGCGGCAGTGTCGCGTGCGCCGTGTGATAGGGGCCGACGAGGTTGACCTCGATGGTCCGTCGCCAGGCAGCCGGATCGCTTTGCACCAGGGCGCCGATCGGCTCGATGACGCCGGCGTTGTTGACCAAAATGTCGATACTTCCCAGCCGCCGGGCGGTTTCTTCGACCATCGTCCGAACAGATCCATAATCTGCGACGTCACAAGCCATGGCTGTGGCCCGGCCGCCGGCGGCGACGACTTCCTTGGCTACCTGCGACGCCCGCGTGCCGTCGCGCGCTACTAGCATGATCGCCGCGCCTGCCTTAGCGAGCACGAATGCCGCCGCAGCGCCTATCCCGCGGCTCGCGCCGGTCACAATCGCCACCTTGCCGGCAAGGTCGGTCATCAGCGCGTCTCGCTCTTTGTCGGGTCAATCCTGAACGGCAATGTCGGAAGCGAAGATCGCCCCGAGTTTCCGCTCTACCGGACGGACAGGCACGCTTGGCTCCTCCGCGGGCAGGAGTATAGCGAGCGGCACGACCGTTGCGCGACCTTTCAAGCGCACATCGTCAGCGCCGGTTCGTACGCGACCTGACCGTCCGTTTTGCAACGGCGCTGCTCGCCCGGCGGCGCGGGCATGGATGTCTCAAGTGGGTCGGCTTGAGCCGCCCCGGCGAGGCCGGCCCGATGACCGCTGTACCCGGCGATGGGCGTCGTTCAGGATCACCGCAGCGAACTTCCCATGTGGGTGGGTTTCCGTCCTCGCCGCGGCCGTTGCCAAAGCCGAGGAAGTCCGGGAAGCTGTCATCATGCACTGGCAGGCAGGTGTCCATCGCGCCGCGATGAGGCGCTCGCCATGGTCGATGACCAGGAGCGCAGCGCCCGGCTGCTCCGGTTTGACCATATCGGCAAAGACCGCATCGACTCGCCCAACAAGAGCAGACCTCAGGTCCATTGCGGCGGCTAATCAACCCCCTGCGGTCTTCGTCGGGTGGATGCCGGCATGGCCAATGACCCCATGCGGGCATAAACCTCGTGCGGGACCTCATAGGTCCGCATCACTTGCGAGCTGTCGTTGAGACCGCAGGCCTCGCGTTGCACGACGAGAAGCCAGAGCGCATATCCCGCCTCTTCGACGAGACTATCGCGGATTCTTCGTTCGGAAGTGGCCGTCCGCGGGCACGCCGCAAGTGCCGCCAGCGCAGCCTCAAGCCGCCGGCCAAGCCGTCCGAGCGCCGATGCCCTCTCCTCGGCAATTTCGTATTCGAGGGTTGTCCATCCAGAACGAAGCGAACTCAACGCCATGGGGGCGCGCTCCGAAACATGGCCTGTCGGTTATCCCTTATCTATTGGTCGACAGGGGGTGTTCAAGCTGAAATCGCTCCCCGAGCGTGACCGCGTTTTTTTCACGGCTTTCGATCTTGCCGTCCTAGTTTCTCCTTCGTTTCGACCGTCCGGGGGTCATCGACACTGTCTGCAAGCGGGGCGCTGAGTACTCTGCCTCCGCGGGCTCCATTGAACGCGAACCTGCTCACAGCGCCGCAGCGAACGTCGAATGTTGTTGGCCGCTGGCAGGCCGGCGTACTGTACCGGCCAGCAGACCGGAACGGATGGCGGAACCAATGGATCTCGGGTTGAAGGGCAAAAAGGCGATCGTTACCGGCGGCACCCGCGGCATCGGCCACGCCATCGCGACAATGCTCGCGGCTGAAGGCTGCGACGTCGCGATCTGCGCGCGCCATCGTGGACCGGTCGAGGAAGCGGTCGCGGCGCTCGCGCGCGCCGGCGTCAAGGCGACCGGCGGCGCCGTCGATGTTGCCGATCTTCCGGCACTGCGCGCCTGGATCGGCGAGGCCGTAGAAGCGCTCGGCGGTCTCGACATTTTTGTCGCCAATGTCAGCGCGCTCGCCCAGGGCATGGACGAGGAGGCGTGGCGCCGAGGTTTCGAGATCGACGTGATGGGCACGGTCTTCGGCATCGAGGCCGCGCTGCCGATCATCGAGCATTCGGATTGCGGCTCGATCGTCGTGGTCGGCAGCACCGCGATGGCCGAGGTCTATGGCCCGACCCGCTCCTACGCGGCAGTCAAGGCGACGCTAGTCCCCTATGTCAAAGGGCTTGCCCGCAACCTCGCTGTCAAGAATGTCAGGGCGAACATCGTCTCGCCCGGGAATGTCTATTTCAAGGGCGGCGTATGGAACATCGTCGAGGAGCGCAACCCGGAGATGTTCGGCGCGATGCTGGCAAAGAACCCGACCGGCCGCATGGGCACGCCCGAGGAAGTCGCCAACGCTGTCGTCTTCCTCGCCAGCCCGCGGGCGAGCTTTATCACCGGAACCAATCTGATCGTCGATGGCGCGCTGACCCAGCGCGTGCAGTTCTGACCCGAACCGCGCTCAATAATAGAGGATCGTGCGGCGGAAATGCTCGGCGCAGACCTGCCGCAGATTGAGCACAACGGTTGCCGACCCGGCGCCTTGCCTGAGCGATACGGTAATGGCGATGCCCTTCAGCTGCTCGCCGTAGAGCGGTGAGAACCGGCTCACCTCGGGGATCGCCGAAACGAGGCGAACGATGTTGCCCGGGGTCGAGGACACAACAGTGGCATCGACCTTGCCGAGGCTTCCGGTCGCGACGAAGCTGCGCATCTCGTCCCGGCTCTCATCGACGAAGTCGCCCGAATCGAGGGTGATTTGAGCGTTGCGAGCAGGGGCGGCGGGGTTGAATTGGTCGCAGGGCGCGGCCGACAGCGCGCCGGGGCCGCACAGGATGAATAGCCCGACGCTGCATGCCACCCCCGCCGAACGCCACCAGCCCCGCATCGCTTTCCTCTTCCCGTCCGGTCGGGATATAGAGCAGTTTACCACCTTCGAGCGTGCGAAAACTTGCCGCGATCCGGGCGCGTTGCCCGCGGGCCCTCAGGGCGGCACGCAATCGAACAGCGCGGTATCGGCACTGGCACCCAGGTCGGGCCCGGCATTGACAAGCCGGGGGACCCGTTCGTATCGGGCACAATGCTGGCGCGCCAGCGGCAGCGCGCTCGCAGCATCGCCGGGATAGGTGATCTCAACCGAATTGGCGTCGCCCTTGAGAACGAGGGGTTGCGGCCCGGTGCAGCCGGACAGGGCTGTACCGGCAGTGCTTGTCACGAGCATCAGTGCAACGTTGGCGATCGCTCTGGTCATGGCCCGGCCATCTCGTTCCGGCCGGCACTGTGCCGATTTTCGCGGTGCCTGTCGATTAGCGGGGCGCCCAGCGCGGCGCCGCAACTCCTAGTGCTGCGGCTAATGCCCCTGGCGGTCGACCGGCGGGGAAGCGGGGAGGCCCGACAGTGTAACGCTCTGATCGATGGCGAAGCTGATCGCGGCAATCGCCGCAAATAGGATGGCGATCACCGATGCCCAGGCGATCCCGCCAGGATTGCGCCGGTGGTCCGGCGGTAAATCATAGAAGGACGCAGCCGGGCCCATCGCGATCTCCTGGGATGCCGTTGCTATTAAGAAATACGCCCGGTGCCCTGTATTCATCCCGATGGGTCCCGGAATGGCAGGCATTCGACGCGCGAATGGCTGCCGCCGGATGGCCGGCCCCGGTGTTGCCGCCTGAGCTTTCGCGCCTCTTTCGCCTTTGGGCGCTCTTCCCTAAGATCGCACCCCTCGCCCCTCCAGAATTTCCCGCATCCAGGGGAGGATAGGAGGAGGCACTAGAGGGGTTGGAGCGGTGACTCTGCGCACTCCGTATCTGCTGTTTATCGGCGATGCCCCGGACCAGCTCGCCGCGAAAACCGCCGCCGGCATCGCCTTCTGGCGGCCGGAAATCTCGCTTGGACAGCTCCGCCTGCCCGGCTGCAACGCCGATCTCGGGCTCCCCGACATGACGATCGAGGGGGCCGCCGCCGCCGGGGTAAAGACCGTGATCGTCGGCACCACCAATCGCGGCGGCGTCCTTGGCGAAGGCTGGGAGGGCCTCTTAGTGCGGGCGCTCGAACTCGGGATGGATCTCGCGAGCGGTCTGCACCATCGGCTGGCGGACATACCGACTCTGTGCGAGGCCGCTTCTCGGCTCGGCCGCCAGATCGTCGATGTGCGTCACCCGACGCAGGATTTCGCGATCGGCAACGGGTTGAAACGCCGGGGCAAGCGGCTTTTGACGGTCGGCACCGATTGCTCGATCGGCAAGATGTTCACCGCGCTGGCGCTCGAAAAGGAGATGCGGGCGCGCGGGTTGCAAGCCGATTTCCGCGCGACCGGCCAGACCGGGATCTTCATCGCCGGCGACGGCGTCTCGATCGATGCGGTCGTCTCCGATTTCGTGGCGGGCGCGGTCGAATGGCTTTGCCCGGCGGGCGACCCCGATCACTGGGACGTGATCGAAGGCCAGGGATCCCTGTTCCACGCCTCCTATGCCGGCGTCACGCTCGGCTTGATCCACGGCGCCCAGCCGGATGCGCTGGTGATGTGCCATGAGCCGACCCGTCCCCATATGCGCGGCCTGCCGGGGTACAAGCTGCCCGATCTCGGGCTGTGCATCGAGCGCAATGTTGAGGCGGCGCGGCTGACCAATCCGGCAGCGCGTTGCGTCGGGATCAGCGTCAATACCGGGGCGCTCGATGCCGCGGCGGCGCGCGATTACCTGCGCCGCACCGAGGACACGATCGGGCTGCCCTGCAGCGATCCGGTCCGCACCGGGGTCGGCCCGATCGTCGATCGCCTGCAGGGCTGACCGCGCGTCGATGGCGCCGTCACCGCAGCGCCTCCGGGTCTTCCGCCAGTCTTGGCGGCTGGCCCAGCCGTTTGCGATCTCGCGCGGTAGCCGGACCACTGCCGAGGTGGTAGTCGCCGAAATCTTTGACGGCGATTTCCGTGGGCGCGGCGAATGCGTCCCCTATCCGCGCTATGGCGAGAGCGTCGATGGCGTGGTGCAGACACTCGAAGGAATGGCAGGGGCGGTCTTTTCCGGGCTCGACCGGGCGGAGCTGCAGACGGCGATGCCGCCGGGCGCGGCGCGCAACGCGCTCGATGCCGCATTCTGGGATCTCGACGCCAAGCGCAACGACCGCCGCGTCGCCGAACTTGCCGGGATCGGGAAGCTGCGGCCGGTGGTGACGGCCTACACGCTCGGCCTCGATACGCCCGAACGGATGGGTGAAGCGGCGGCGCGACACCGCGCCCGCCCGTTGCTCAAGCTCAAGCTGACCGGCGACGGCGATGTGGAGCGGGTGCAGGCTGTGCGTCATGCCGCTCCCGCTTCGCGGCTGATCGTCGATCCCAATGAAGGCTGGAGCGAGCGCCATTTGACCGAGGTGATGCCGGCTCTTGCTGCGCTCGGGGTCGAGCTGATCGAGCAGCCGCTGCCGGCCGGCGCCGACGATGCCCTTGGTGAACTGCCCCACCCGATCCCGGTCTGCGCCGACGAGGCCTGCCATACCAGCGCCGATCTCGATCGGCTAATCGGCAAATATGAGGCGGTCAACATCAAGCTCGACAAGACCGGCGGCCTGACCGAGGCGCTGGCGTTCGCGGAGGCGGCGGCGGCGCGGGGGTTCGCGATCATGGTCGGCTGCATGATCGGGACCTCGCTCGCGATGGCGCCGGCATTCCTTGTCGCGCAGCGCGCAGCATTCGTCGATCTCGACGCGCCGCTCCTCCTGGCGAGCGACCGGGCGCGCGGCATGCGCTATGACGGCAGCACGCTCTACCCGCCCGAGCCGGTGCTGTGGGGCTGAGCGGGGCGGGGGTCCTTGCGCCAGCGGGTCTCGACGAGGGGATCGGCGCGCTATCCGAGGAGCCGGTGTTCCGCGCCATTATCGAGCGCGCCGGCATGCCGCGCTTCCGCCGGCGGCGCAACGGCTTTCCGACGCTCCTGCATATCATCCTCGAACAGCAGGTCTCGATCGACGCCGCCGCGGCGATGCATCGCCGGCTTGCCGGGCTGTGTCGGCCGCTGGCGCCCGCGCCGTTTCTCGCCCTCGATGATGCCAGTTTGCGCAGCTGCGGCTTCAGTCGACAGAAGATGGATTATGCCCGCCGGCTTGCCGCGGCGGTGGCCGGCGGCGAGTTCGATTTCGCCCGGCTGGCTGCGGCCGACGATGCGGCTGCGCTTGCGGCCCTGATCGGCCTCAAGGGCATCGGGCGGTGGAGCGCCGAGATCTATCTGATCTTCGTGCTCGGCCGCCCGGATATCTGGCCCGCCGCCGATCTTGGGCTGCAGCTCGCGGTCAAGGAGTGCCTGGGGCTCGACGACCGTCCGAAAGAGGCGGCGCTGCGCGAAATCGGCGAGGCGTGGCAGCCGTGGCGCTCGGTCGCGGCCTGCCTGTTCTGGCAATCCTACCTGCATGCGCGCGGCCGCGCCGCCCCACAGCTCGCACCCGAACTTTATGCGTCCGAGGCCTAGGATTTTGGCAGCTTGAAGAGCTGGCCCGGATAGATCCGGTTCGGGTCGCGGATCTGGTCGCGATTGACGAGGTAGATGGCGGTGTAGCGGGTGCCTTGGCCATAGAGGTGGCGGGCGATCAGCCACAGGCTGTTGCCGCGCTGAACAACATAGTCGCCAGGCGCCTGCGCACTCGCACCCGCCTCAAGCGGCACGGCGATCCGGCGGGCGACGGTGCCGTCCGCGGCGAGTTCGTCGAGGCGCAGCTCGACGCCACGCTCGTCTTCCCGATGCGGCGTTGTGAGCGACCATTTCCCTGTGGAATCCGCCGTGACCGTGCCGAGCAGCCGGTCGCCCGCGTAGACATTGAGGCGCCCGCCGGCAGCGGCACGTCCGGACAGCATCAGCCCACCTTGCGCGCCATACTCCGCGGTGTCGAGCGCGAGAGGTTGGCCTTCCGCCGCGGACGCCGGTTGCTGGAGGACCTGCGCCGGCTTTCCGGCATCGCCCGGAAGCAGGACGGCGAGGGTCGACGAGCCCCGACCGGGTGTGATCGTGGGGGTCACCGACAGCGCCACGACATCGCCCGAGCGGCGGACGGTTCCACCGTCGGCGCCGGTGGCTTCGAGGCTCAGCTGGCGGTTGCCCGGCAGCAGCGGCGCGTCGGGCACCAACACCCAGTCGCCGTGAGAATCGGCGGTCACTTCGCCGATCGGGGTGCCGGCATCGAGCACGCGAACCCGGTCGCCGGGCATGGCGCGGCCAGCGATCACGGCCTGGCCGTGCGGGTCGACCCGCACGATATCGAAGCCGAGCGACGTTGCGGGCGGAACGGGTGCGGTCGCGGGCTTTGCTGCGGGAGCTGGAGCAAGCGGCGATGCCGAGACGGCGGGCTGCGGCGCCGGTCTGCTCGGCGGTATCGTGCTGTGCCAGCCGACGGCGGCGGCGACCACGATCAGCAGTGCCATCGTAGCCGATCCCAGCCAAACAACTTGTCGCACCGGTGCCTGCCGCCTGGGTTGGTTCGCGCGCGACTCTAGGCCGGACCGGGCAGGCTTGCAATCGCTCCTGGATCGGAGGAAGACGGGCTCAGGCGGAGGGTGATCGGCAAGGCACGATGCAGCACGTGACTCGACTTTGCGTTTATTGCGGCTCTGCTGCGGGGGTCGATCCACGTTACCGCGCCGCCGCGGACGAGCTCGGCCAATCCCTGGCGAAGGCCGGCATCGAACTCATCTTTGGCGGCGGGCGGATCGGGCTGATGGGCGTGCTCGCCGATGCGGTTCTGATGGCGGGCGGGCGGGTTGTCGGCATTATCCCGGACCGGCTGCGCAATGCCGAGGTGGCGCATCAAGGAGCCAGCGAACTCGTCATCACCTGCAGCATGCACGAACGCAAGCGGCTGATGGCCGAACGGGCGGATGCTTTCGCAATCCTGCCGGGCGGCATCGGCACGCTCGACGAGACCTTCGAGATCCTCACCTGGCGCCAGCTTGGGCTGCACCGCAAGCCGATCTTTCTGGTGGATGTCGCGGGCTATTGGCAGCCGTTGCGCGCGTTGCTCGACCATCTCGCGGCGCATGGTTTCACCGCGCCGCTGGTGCCGCGATTATTGCAGGTCGTGCCTGACGTCGCTGAATTGATTAATACGCTCGTATCGACCCAATCGGCGGGGGCACCCCGCTCCGAGTTGCCATGATCGCGAGCCCGCTCGGCAAGACCTTGAGGTGTCTTGATAATCCGCAACGCAACCGCTGCTATCCCCGAAGGTGGTGGACAAGTTTGTGGAAAAGCCACTGCTTCGATCCATGCCGAGCACATCTGCCGTGATTGAAATAGAGTTTGCCCATTTTATAGGCATTTCACCCAACACGTTGAAATGAAATGCACTACGGTCTCCCCGCAGATTCCTTTTGTAACGTGCAAGTAAATACTCGGTCACAAATCAGTCATTTCCCGGGCTAGCTGGCTTGATCTGCTCACCTCGACGCTGCTGTTCATAACCCGGGCATCTCCCGGCTGCCATCGAGACCGCTCAGGCGGCTCGCGCGCGCTTTGGGAAATGATCCCGTCGGCTTGCCTCTGCGCACAGCGGCCTTTATGGTCGCGCCCCTGCGACAGCCGGCCGATGCATGCGGGGGTGACAAGAATGGCGAAGATCAAAATAGCGAACCCCGATCGTCGAACTCGATGACGCGATCGCGCGCGTCATGTGGAGCTTTATCAAGAACAAGCTGATCCTGCCCTATCTCGACATCGACCTAAAATATTACGACCTCGGCATGGAGAGCCGCGACGCCTCACGTCAGTGCGACAAGACAGGCCATAATCGTCAATAGATCAACTCAGCCGAAACGAAAGCGGCGCGCGGAGGTGCAAGAATGTCCGATCTCGAAATCGTTTGGACAAAGGTTGATGAAGCACCTGCGCTTGCTACGTTTTCCCTTCTGCCGATCGTTGAAGCCTTCGTCGGGGCGGCCGGCGTGAAGATGAAGCTGAAGGACATTTCGCTGACTGGCCGCATCATCGCCAACTTCCCCGACAAACTGACGCCAGCGCAAAAGATTAACGACGAGCTCGCCGAACTTGGCCAACTTGCGACGCGCCCCGAGGCCAACATCATCAAGCTGCCCAATATCTCCGCCTCGATCCCGCAGCTGAAGGCCGCGATCAAGGAGTTGCAGACCAAGGGTTACGACGTGCCGGACTATCCGGACAGCGACGCGACGCCAGCGGACAAGGAAATCCGGGCCCGCTACGCCAAGGTGCTCGGCAGCGCCGTCAATCCGGTGCTGCGCGAGGGCAATTCCGACCGCCGCGCCGCAGGCGCCGTGAAGCAGTACGCGCGCAACAATCCGCACAAGATGGGCGCCTGGACCAAGGACTCGAAAACGCGCGTGGCGGACATGTCGGGCGGCGATTTCTACGGTTCGGAGGTTGCGACGACCATTGCGGCGCCGACCAATGCCCGTATCGAGTTGGTCGGCAGCGATGGCGCGGTCACGGTGCTGAAGGCGAAGACGCCGCTTCAGACCGGCGAGATCATCGACGCGTCTGTGATGAACCGTTCGGCGTTGCGCGCCTTCTTCGCGGCGCAGATCGACGCCGCGAAGAAGGACGGCATCCTATTCTCGCTGCACGTCAAGACGACCATGATGAAGATCTCTGATCCGATCCTGTTCGGTCATTGCGTTTCCGTGTTCTTCGCCGATGTGTTCGAGAAGCATGGCGCCACGCTGACGCGCCTGGGCGTTGATCCCGACAACGGCGTGGGCGACATGCTGACCCGGATCGAGACGTTGCCGGAGGCTGAAAAGGCGGCGATCAAGGCCGATATCCAGGCCACCTACGCGAAGCGGCCTGGCCTAGCCATGGTCAATTCCGACCGGGGAATCACCAATCTGCACGTGCCGAGCGACGTGATCATCGATGCCTCGATGCCGGCGATGATCCGCGAATCCGGGCACATGTGGGGCGCTGACGGCAAGCTGCACGACGTGATCGCCGCGATCCCCGATCGCTGCTACGGGCCGCTGTTCGAGGCCGTCATCGAGGACTGCAAGGCGCATGGCGCCTTCGACCCGAAGACGATGGGCTCTGTGCCGAACGTTGGGTTGATGGCGCAGCAGGCCGAGGAGTATGGCTCGCACGACAAGACGTTTGAAGTCGCCGCGGGCGGAACGGTGCGCGTGGTCGCCGATGACGGCACGGTTCTGCTGTCACGGCCGGTCGAGACCGGTGACATCTTCCGGATGTGCCAGGTCAAGGACGCGCCGATCCAGGACTGGGTCAAGCTTGGGGTGCGCCGCGCGCGCCTCACCAGCACCCCAGCGGTGTTCTGGCTCGACGCCAAACGCGCGCACGACGCGCAGTTGATCGCCAAGGTCGAGACATACCTGAAGAACGAGGACACATCGGGTCTCGAAATCCGCATCCTGGCGCCGGTCGAGGCAATCAAGTTCTCGCTCGACCGCATCCGCAAGGGGCTCGACACCATCTCCGTCACTGGCAATGTGCTGCGCGATTACTTGACCGATCTTTTCCCGATCATGGAGCTGGGCACGTCGGCAAAGATGCTGTCGATCGTTCCGCTGCTGGCGGGCGGCGGGTTGTTCGAGACCGGGGCCGGCGGTTCGGCGCCCAGGCATGTGGAGCAGTTCCAGCGCGAAGGCTATCTGCGCTGGGATTCGCTGGGCGAGTTCCTGGCGCTTGGCGCTTCGCTGGAACATCTGGCGCAGACAAGTGGGAATAACGACGTACAGGTTCTGGCCGAGACGCTCGATGAGGCCAACGGCAAGATCCTTGAGTACAACCGCTCGCCGGCGCGGAGGGTTGGCGAATTGGATAATCGCGGCAGCCATTTCTACCTGGCGCTGTATTGGGCCGAGGCGCTGGCCGGGCAGAACAAAAGCCCGGCACTGGCCGCTCGTTTCAAACCGCTAGCCGAGGCGCTGGCGGCCAACGAGGCCAAGATCAATGCCGAGCTGATCGCCGCCCAGGGTAAGCCGGTGGGTACTGGCGGTTATTATCTGCCCGATCAGGCCAAGACATCGGCGGCGATGCGGCCGAGTGCGACGCTGAACGCTGCGCTCGCTGCCCTCTGACGCGGCGTCAAGTGGAGCCGCCCAGGGCAGCCCACCGACGACAAGGTGACGGTCGATGCGGTCGACGCGATCAAGCAATACGGTGTCGGCGTCAAAGGCGCCGGCATCACCAGCGCGCGATGGGGTCGCCGGCAGCGCCACCAGAATTCTCGCGCAGAAGGGGCTCGGGAGCGAGGCGGCCCGAACATTCGCGCAGATCGCCATCGCCCGCCCCCAGCGTGACGAACACGCTCAGCGTACACGGCAATCTGAAATATTTCGGTTGATACGCCGGTCATTGTCGCCGAAGTTGTGACGTTAGACTGCTGGGCGCGCTCCGCGTGGTGCATCAAGGGAGGCACGAATGGGTCTGATCCTCTTAATTATTCTGATTATCCTGTTATTTGGCGGCGGTGGCTATGGCTATTCGCGTTACGGCTATGGCGGCGGGATCGGTATCGGCGGAATCCTGCTGATAGTCCTGATCGTGTATCTGCTGTTCGGCTACGGGAGGTTTTGAACTTCTCAATCGCCCAATTAGTTCCGCCCATACAACTCGCCGATGACTTCGGCGAGCGCTTGGCGCCACGGTCGCGGCACGATGCCGAACGCCTCGCCGATGCGGCTGCAGTCGAGCACCGAATTGGCCGGGCGCCGCGCCGGGGTCGGATAGTCGGCGGTGGTGATCGCCTCGATACGCGGCAGAGGTCTGCGCTCGGTGGCGTTCCATTGCGTTGCCAGCTCAAAGATCGCCTCGGCAAAACCGTGCCAGGTCACCGCCCCGCCGCCGGCGAAATGGTAGGTCCCCCAGCTGCTATTCCCGGCATCGAGCCGTTGTACGACGGCGCCGACCGCGGCGGCGATGTCGGCGGCGCTGGTCGGGGAGCCGATCTGATCGGCGACGACGCGCAACACCGGCCGCTCGGCACGGAGCCGCAGCATCGTCCTGACGAAATTGTGGCCGTGCGCGCTATAGACCCAGGCAGTGCGCAGGATCACATGCTCGGCAAGCGCCTCGCGCACGGCGCGGTCGCCGGCCTCCTTGCTCTTCCCATAGACGCCGAGCGGCTTCACCGGGTCGTCTTCGCGGTAGGGACCGGTTTTGCTGCCGTCGAACACGTAATCGGTCGAGAGATGGATCAACATAATCCCGGCGTCACGGCAGGCGGCGGCGAGGTTGGCAGGGCCGGTGCAATTACTGGCCCAGGCGGCGTCAGCCTCGCTCTCGGCGCGGTCGACCGCGGTATAGGCTGCGGCGTTGATGACGATGTCGGGGCGCTCGCGCGCCACTGCGGCGACAACCGCGTCGTGTTCTGTAATGTCGACGCCGCCGCGACCGAAAGCCGCGAGCTGGTGGCCCGCCGGCCAGGCGAGGCGACACAGCTCCAGCCCGACCTGGCCGCCGGCACCGAGCACCAGAAGCTTCATGAGCTCGAGCGCCTATTTGTATCGGAAATAGGGCGGCAACTCGGCCAATACCGGCTGGCGGCGATCCTTATCGGATAACAGCGTCTCTTCTTCCGTTATCGGCCAGACAATGCCCAACTCGGGGTCGTTCCAAGCCAATCCGTGGTCGTGCTCGGCCGAGTAGTAACGGTTGACCTTGTAGATCACCGCGGTATTCGGCTCAAGCGTGCAAAATCCGTGGGCAAATCCTTCTGGCACAAACAGCTGGTTGCCTTCGGCCGCGCTCAGCACGATTGCGACGTGGTGGCCACAGGTCGGCGAGCCCCGACGAATGTCGACCGCAACATCGAAGATCGACCCGGTCCCGACCCGGATCAGCTTGGCCTGGCCCGCTGGGGGGATCTGGAAATGCAGGCCGCGCACGACGCCGCGGTCGACCGAGAGCGAGAGATTCTCCTGAACAAAGGCAGCATCGATCCCGTGCCGGTGCAGCACATCATCGCGAAAGATCTCGGAGAAAAAGCCGCGCGGATCGCGATGGCGCACTGGCCTGATTTCTTTTACTTCGGCGATCGCGGTCGAAATGACTTGCATGCGGCAGGGGTCCTGAAATCCGACAAAGCCGAGCGCGTGAGCCAGATCGATTATACGGCCGACCGGGTTTAGATCAAAGGAACGCGGTGCTGCGCGCGCGATCGCGGTCGGCCGCATGGCGGCTTGCCGGGGCGCCGCCCGATATGCCAGTCTGCGGCGATGCGATCATCCAATTACTATGCGGCGCCGGGCTTCGAGCGCGCCGGACTGCGCCGCCGCGAGCCGGACTGGATCCGGGCGCGGGTACTCGACCCGGCCAGCCTGTTTGTCCCGGTCTGGCGCAACCAGAACCTCGTCATCGAGGCGGAAAATGGTGAGCCGCGTGCCGCCGTGCTTACCGTCGAGGCGACGGCCTCCCTATTCGGCGGCCTCGCCGATGGCGATGTCGAAGAACGCCTCGCGCGCGGCGAATTCGTCTTTCTCGGGGTGATCGACGAGCGCGCCCATTTCGCCCTCGATGTGTCGGCTCACGAGGCGGCGCTCGATATGCTGCGTTCGCCGGCGCTCGCGGCCGCCGGCATGGACGAGGGGCGTACGGCGCAGATCGGGGTGCGCTTTGCCGATCTGCGCCAGCTCGGCGCCCGTCTCGAACGCCGCGAGGGCGCGCTCTTGGCGCTTGCCCGCGCAATGATGTTCTGGCATTCGCGCCACCGCCATTGCGGGTTGTGCGGCAGCCCGACGAAGAGCGAGGAGGCCGGGCATATGCGGCGCTGCACCGACCCCGGCTGCGATGCCATGCATTTTCCGCGCACCGATCCCGCGGTCATCATGCTGGTGACCGACGGCGATCGCGTGCTGCTGGGCCGCAACAAGAACTTCCCGGCGCCGGGCATGTATTCGACGCTGGCCGGCTTTGTCGAGCCCGGCGAGAGCCTAGAGGACGCGGTCGCCCGCGAAGTGCGCGAGGAAACCGCAATCGAGGTCGGCGCCGTCCATTACCACTCCTCGCAACCCTGGCCGTTCCCGGCAAACATCATGCTCGGTTTCTATGCGGAGGCGACATCGACTGCGATCACCGTCGATTACGGCGAACTCGCGGACGCCCGCTGGTTTGAGCGCGATTGGCTGTTGTCGCATGCCGACGACGACAGCTTCCGGCTGCCGCGGCTTGATTCGATCGCGCGCCGGCTGATCGGCGATTGGCTCGCCGGCGAGGTCCGCTGAGCGGGTTCAGAGCGCCACGAGTATCCCGATCAGCGCGCCCACCAGCAGCACTGCGGCGCTGGCAAAGCCGATCAGAAACCCCGTTCCGCGGGTTTCCGGGTCGCGATAATAGGAGCGCGCGTAGTAGGCGCGCCCGGCGATCCACACCAGCCCGATGATCCCGCCCCAGGACGGCGAGACATACAGCGCGAACAGCCACAGCGCCGGAATGAACCAGACCAGCTGCTCCAAAGTGTTCTGCTGAATTCGAAAGGCGCGCTCGAATTCGGGTGCGCCGGTGACGGAAGGCGCCTTGATGTCGTAGCGGTGTCGGGCGCGGCCGGCGGCAGCGAAGCAGGCGACGTACAGCAGCAAGGCCAGCGCGCTGACCAGCGCCGGAAATGCCGGGATCATTCAGCTCCTCGCCCTGCGACGCCTTACGCCGGCCGCTTCCAGCCGATCCAATCGCATACCGCGCGGCCCATCACCAATTCGAGATCGCGGCCTTTGAGAAACGGCATCTCCTCTCTGAACATCGCGACGCACTGGCGCCATGAGCACGGCATGCGGGTGATGTCGGTGCCCCAGAAGGTGCGCTCCGGGCCGAACGCGTCGAAGATCTGCTCGGTGTATTTGTGGATGTTGCGGTAGGGGTAGGGCTGGCTCGAATTGCCCGGCGCCCCGGTCGCCTTGACCGCGACGTTCGGGTATCTGGCAAGCGCCAACAGCGCCGGCTGGTTGCCGTGCGCCGCGTCATCGCTGGCATCCCGCACGCGCGCGTAGTGGTCGAGCAGCAGGCGCAGACCGGGATGGCGCTCGGCGATCTGCGCGACCTCCGGCAGGTAATTTGACGCCATCAGCGCCACCGGGATTTGCGCCTTCTCGCAGGCCGGCCACAGCCAGTCCATCGTGCCGTCGGTCATCCAGTTCTGCTGGTGCGGCTGGGTGAAGGCGTAGCGCAGCCCGAGCATGCCGGGCCGGCTTTTCCAGCCGTCGATCAGCGACCGGCTTTCCGGCTTGTCGAGCGGAAAATGGCCGAGGATGGCGAAGCGGTTCGGGTATTTCGCCGCTGCCGCAACCGCGACCTCGACGCCGTTGGCGTCCCAGCCCGGCGGGTGCAGCACCACTGCATCGACCCCCGCCGCGTCCATCTCATTCAGGCAATCTTCGGCCGGGTAGGACGATACCTGGCGGTGCTGCCCCGAGGGCGTACCGCTCGACCAGATGTGGACCTGCGCATCGACGATCAGCATGGCGGTTCTCTCTACGCCAGCTTCCAGCCAAGCCAGTCGCACACGGCGCGGCCCATCACCAATTCGAGGTCGTCGCCCTTGAGCCACGGCAATTCCTCGGTGAACATCGTCACGCATTGCAGCCACGAGCACGGCATGCGGGTGATGTCAGTGCCCCAGAAAAAGCGGCGCGGCCCGAATGCGTCGTAAAGCTGCTGGATGTATTTGTGGATGTTGCGGAACGGGTAGGGCTCGCTCGATTCGCCCGCCGCGCCGGTCGCCTTCAGCGCGACATTGGGGAATTTGGCGAGGGCGGCAACCTCCGCGACATTGGCGAAGGCGGCATCGTCCTTGCCGCCGCGCGCGCGGCCGAAATGATCGATGATGAGCTTCAGTCCGGGATGCTGCTCGGCGACCTTGGCGACAGTCGGCAGGAAATTGGAGGCCATCAGCGCAATCGGGATGCCCGCCTTCTCGCAGGCCGGCCACAGCCAATCCATCGTGCCGTCGGTCGGCCAGTTCAGCTGGTGCGGCTGGAGTAGCGCAAAGCGCAGCCCGAGCATCCCCGGCCGGGTCTTCCAGCCGGCGATCAGATCGCGGCTTTCCGGCTTGTCGAGCGGGAATTGCCCGAGGATCGCAAAGCGGTCGGGGTATCTGACCGCCGCCGACTCGGCCACGACCAGGCTGTTGGGATCCCAGCCCGGCGGGTGGATCAGCGCCGCCCGCACCCCGCCGTTGTCCATCTCCATCAGGCATTGCTCGGCCGAATAGGACGGGATTTGGCGATGCAGCGCGTTGGTCGGGATGCCCTGCGACCAGAGATGGATCTGCGCGTCGACTATCAGCATGGGAGGCTCCGTTCAGAGAGTTGCCGTGGTCGGCGTCGCAACCCGATCAGCGAGTGGTGATTTCGACCCGCCGGTTTTGCGGCTCGGCGGTGTGGGGCGGGGTCCGTACCAGCGGCACGCGATAGCCCTGGCCGGCGATGCTGATCGCGCGGGCGTCGAACCCATCGTTGAGGAGCGCATCGCGGATGGTTTGCGCCCGTCTCAGGGACAGCGTCTGATCGTAAGCTTCCTTCCCGAGGGTATCGGTGTGGCCGACGATCTCGACCTCGTAGACCGAGCGGTGCTTGAGGTCGTCAGACAACGTGCAATAGCGGGCCGCCGACTCGGCGGTCAGACGATCGCTGCCCAGTTCGAAGAAAAACCGGAAATGCCGGGGCAGCGTCGGCCGCGCGGCGAACGCCGAGGCGAATAGCTGGCTGACCTCGCTTTGCTCGACCTTGGCGTCGACTTGCTGACCATTGCGCACCTCCGACGCAGCGAGAGGACGGTCGAGCGTCGCGGTGTTCTTGCCGTCGTCGACCGTGATCGCGCCGACACTGCCGTCCGCATTGGGTAGCACCACAAACAGCGCCTGGCGCTGCATGCAGGCGCCGAGCGACATCAGTAACAGCAGAGGAAGAAGCTGCCGCCGCATCATTGCCGCTCGCCGACGACCTGGACTGCGAAGGTCGTGCCGCGCACCCCGAGAACCGCCGTCGGCGTCTTGATTTTGAGCGCGCCGGGCGATTTCTTGGTGATCTCGCCCGAGACGACCGAGAGCGTGCCGCGAGGCATACTCGCCAGCATCTCCCCGCCGGCAGCGGGATCGAAGCGGAATTCGTCGAGCCCGATCTCGCTGTTCGGGCCGGTCGAGAACACGCTGTTGTCGACAAAGGTGATGCCGACCGAACCGTGTTCCCCGGTCTGGACGATATCCTTGGTGTAGACAGCATCGCCCGGCTTCACCGACAACCGCGCCGAGTCGCGCAGAATCGTCACCTCGCCGCTGACGGTCTTGAGCTGGCCAATCCGAGGGCCTTCCGCCGCGGCCGGTATCGCGGCGGCGAATAGCACCGTCATCGTGGCCAGTAATGCTCTGAACTTCATGGCTTTTGCACTCTACAATCAACTGCAATCAATGGTAGCGCCACCTAGCCCGCCAATCCACCGCTTGATCGGGCGGCGGGTGCCGGGGCCGCGGATCCGCCCCCCGTCGCGTGGTTAGCGTTGCAGGCCCTCGGCGCCGGCCGGCACGTCGTAGAAGGCCAGCGTCATCGAGACGCTGGTGTAAAAGCCCATCAGACAGATCACATCGGTGATGCCCTCATGGCCCAATGCCTCGACCGCGCGGTCGAAGAGCCCCTTGGAGACCCACCGCGAATTGGCCAGGCAGGTCGCCATCTCGTAGACGACCTGCTCGCGCTTGTCGGAGAACGAGGTCGGCAAACCCGAGAGTATCGCCTCGACATTGTCGTCCGGCAGCCCGGCCGCCTTGCCGGCGCGTTCGTGGGCATTGGTCGGATAGGCCGAGTGCCATTTGCTGTTGATGATGCACACGGCGATCTCGCGCTCGCGCTCGCTCAATGAGTAGCCGGTGCGGAAATACGCACCCAGCGGCCCCATCACCTTCGTCAGCTTGGGGTTGTGCACATAGATCTTGTTCGGGCCGGGCAACCGGCCGCGCGCCTCGATCAGCGAGCGATAGCCCTCCTGCTGCTCCGGCGTCATCTGATCGTAGGGGATCTCGGCATAGCGTCCAAAGGTGGGGGTCTCGGCCATTGGCGTATCTCCTCCGCGGAAACCATCGGTTGGCGCGAGCATACAAGTTCGCGCACCGCTTCGACAGGCAGACCTATCCCGAATACGCCAGCCGTGCCGATCATGGGCGCAGCGCTCAGGACTGCAGATGCAGCCGCACGGCGAAAATCGATCCGGATAATGCTCAGAATCTGATGGTCGCACGCGTCCCGATGACAAACGCAGTGTCCTGCGGCCGAAAGGTCCGGAAACCCGGCGCGACTGCGGTCGCCGGGTGCGCTCATCGCTCGGTCAATATTTGAGGCCGAGACCCACTCCCACGTAACGGCTAAACGCCCCGAGGTTGCCGGCTAACCGAAGGCCGACCTCGATGTCGACCTCGACGCTTGGGGTAACCAAATACTGTACGCCCCCATCGGCGTTCCAGCCGCTGTCTTGGCCCGGACCCGTGCTGCTCTGGCCATAAATTTCGCCATATAGCTGCAGACCGTCCCTGGGTGCCCAAGTCCCCACAAAGTCGGGATTGACGCTGGTATACCGGCCACCGCCGGCAAGGCTGGACAGAGTCTGACTGGCCACTCCAAGCATCATCGACAGGCTCGTGTTGTCTGTCGGGCTATAGTTTACAATGCCGTTGAAGGCGACGCCGCCTCCCCGGCTCCCGAGGGCCGCAGATCCCGAGGGAAGGGTGACGAGGCTTTCGACCGCGCCGAGCCATTTTCCGGTGTAACCTAGTTCGTGCTTGAGGCCCAGGACCGTCGCGCTTTCGCCGGAGGTCACCATGCCCGCGCCGGATTGCCGCGCGTAGTTGGGCGGCAACAGAACCAGTTCATTGTTCCCCGGTATACCAAACCTGAATTCCGACGCGGGCAGGCTGAAGCCGCGGCTCCCGTCGCGGAAACTGGTCCATTGGGCACCCAGTTCGAGCACCACCTGTTTGTCCGGCACGACGCAGGCGCTGTCGCCCACGGTCGGCCGATCCAAAATGGCCAGCAACGCGGAAGGGCCGCCGCAAGGATCTTCCGTCTCCGATTGGGCTCGGGCATTCATGGTGCAGAGCGGCGCGGCGGCGAGAAACACGGCGGTGAAGACGCCGCATCGTTTCGCCCGCTGCGAATCAACAAAGGCTGAAGGGGGGAGATATTGCGTAGGAGCATCGGCCAGCCTAGCCGCTCGCCTGCTCGTTGTTCTATCAGAATGTTCTATCAACCGCCGGAAGTTGCGAGCTGGATGATGCGGACAGCATAAGTGGCCGCCCCGCCACCATGAGATAGCCGCTGATACACCCGAAGCTATCGGCAGCGCCCTCAGATCGCGTCGAGCTGCCATGCCACGTCGTTGGCGATTCCCCAGAGATAGCCGATATCGGTCTGGCCGGCGAGGGCATAGGCGCGTCCGTTATGGCGCCAATAAAGCAGATTGACATCCTGCCGGCGGTCGAAGGTCGGCGCAATATCGGGCTGTTTCGACGCTCCGATGACAAGGGTCAAGAGGCCGATCGCCTTGTTGTCGGTGCCAAAGACGAGCTGCGCCGCCGGCCGCCCCTCGACGACCACCAGCCGCGCGCCGCGGAAGGTGAGGCCCCATGGCTTCAGATCGGGCAAGCGTACCTGCTGGGGCAGGCTCTGGCTGATCTTCTGCAGGGCCTGTTGCGGATCGTTGCTGGCCGGCACGTCGATCAGCATGGTATCGCCGGCATTTACGGTCATCTTGTAATAGCCGGCGGCGTTATCGAGCCAGACGGCGTTTGCGGCGGCCGCGGCGAGCCGGACCTCGGCGGCGGGGCCGACCGGGTTGAACATGCCCATGCCGAAATAGGTACCGGCACCGCCGAAGATCACGCCGAACAGCCCCGCCGCCGCGGCAAGGCCGATTCGCCAGCGCCGGTCCGGCAGCGGGATAGCGCCTCGCCCGGGCCGCTTCAGGACGAGGATCTCGGCTTCCTGCGGCGCGGTCTGCCCCGCCTTCGCTGCGCCGCGGGCCGCCGCGATCAGGCGAGGGGGAATCGGCTCGTTGACGATGTCGGCATAGGCGTCGCGCACCAGCTCGCCGGCCTGGGCAAGCGCCATCAGCCGATCGCGAACCGCGGGATCGGTGTCGAGCCAGGCATCGACCTGGCGCCGCTCGTCAGCGTCGAGCTCGCCGTCGAGATAAGCGACGAGTGCCTCGTCACTGTGCTGCTGCATTCTTCCCACTCCTGCGGACACCGGCGCCAGCGTTGAGCTGCTGCTGTAACGCTGTCCGCGCCCGCGCGAGGCGGCTCATGATGGTGCCCACCGGCACGCCCGCCACTGCCGCCGCCTCCTTGTAGCTGAGGCCCTCCACGCTCACGAGCATCAGCACCGTCCGCTGGTCCGGGGGCAGACGCTCGACCGCGAGCCTGACCTCGGCCAATGCGAGCCGCGCCTCGATGACGCGAACCGGGGCATCCGACCCAAGCCGCTCTTCAGCGACATCGCCATCCTCCTTGCGCACCTCGCGAGCGCGGAGCTGGTCGATCCAGATCGTCTGCACGATGCGAAACATCCAGCTGTCGAACCGGGTGCCCTCCTGAAACTGATAGGCGCGCGCCAGCGCCCGTTCGCACGCGGCCTGAACCAGATCGTCGGCTTCGGTAGCCGTTCCGGACAAACCGCGGGCGAAGCGCCGCAACCTCGGCAAAACGGCGACCAGCTGATCGCTGAACCGCGCGCTCGCCGGATCTTCGCGTTCTGCGGCGCCGGCCGGCCTATTTCCATCCTTCCAACGGAACGACAACGCGCCTCCTTGTCGATTATTCCCGTGCGCCATCGGAGCATGGCTGCCGGAGCCGACATTGCACCTTATCACGCGGTCCCGACCGTTCCAAACCGGTCGAGGCGGCAACACCGAGCGGGGTTGCGGGAGTGCCGGCATCGCCCTTCACAACTGCTCCGGCGCACGGCATTGTGCGCGCCAGGAAAGAGCGCTAGGAACCCCGGCGTTGACCGGGTCCGATCGCGCAGCCCGCGCCACGGGCATCGCAAATGGAGAGCGACAGGACCGATGCGCTGGTTTCCCGGAGAACCCCCAGACCGAGGACGCGCCCGGCGATGAAGGTCGCCATCGTCAAGGAACGGCGCGCCGATGAGCGGCGCGTGGCGGCATCACCCGACAGCGTCAAACATATGGCTGCGATGGGCCTCGAGCCGGTCGTCGAAAGCGGCGCCGGGGCTGCGGCCTATTTCTCCGACGCCGCCTACAGCGCGGCGGGAGCCGCGATCGTCAACGATGCGGCGGCGGCGTTCGCCGACGCCGATATTGTCCTCAAGGTACAGCGCCCGCTGATCGGCGGCGCCGACCGGATCGACGAGCTGCGGCCGATGCGGCGCGGCGGGACGCTGATAGGTCTGTTGGCGCCGTTGCAGAACCCGGCCGAGATCGCGGCCTATGCCCGGGCGGGGATTGCCGCGTTCGCAATGGAGCTGATCCCGCGCATCACCCGGGCGCAGACCATGGACGTGTTGTCCTCTCAGGCCAACCTGGCCGGCTACAAGGCGGTGCTCGACGCGGCCGACGAATTCGGTCGGGCCTTCCCGATGATGATGACCGCGGCCGGCACGATCAAGGCGGCGCGCGTCTTGGTGATGGGAGCGGGGGTGGCCGGCCTGCAGGCGATCGCGACCGCCCGCCGGCTCGGTGCGATCGTCAGTGCCACCGATGTCCGCGCCGCGGCCAAGGAGCAGGTCGAGAGCCTTGGCGCGAGCTTTATAACCGTAGACGAGGTGGCCGCCCGCACCGCCGAGACGGCGGGTGGTTATGCGCGCGAAATGGACGAGGATTATCAGCGCCGCCAGCAGGAGAAGATCGCCGAGGCGCTGCGCCGGACCGACATTGTCATCTGCACCGCGCTGGTGCCGGGTCGACGTGCGCCGGTGTTGCTGACCGAGGCGATGGTCGCGGGGATGATGCCCGGCTCGGTCATCGTCGATCTCGCCGTCGAGGCCGGCGGCAATGTCGAGGGCAGCCGGCCGGGCGAGATCGCGACCACGGCGAATGGGATCAGGATCGTCGGCTACCCCAATGTGCCGTCGCGCATAGCCACCGACGCCAGCCAGCTCTACGCCCGCAACCTTGTGGCCTTTCTTGCTCTCCTCGTCGACAAGGATGGCAATTTGCGGATCGACACCTCGGACGAAATCGTCAAGGCCGCGCTGTTGACCCTCGACGGCGCGGTTGTCAACCCGGCCCTCACCCTGGAGACGGTGGCTGCGCCGGCGGCTCCTGGCGCCACCCGCTCCCGACCAGCCCGCGCTATGCCCCCACCCCTCCCTCCCCCGCAAGCGGGGGAGGGCAGGGGTGGGGGCAGGGGAGGGAAGGGCCGCGGTAGCTGACGGAGAAGGCATGGCGGATCCCCCTTCGCTCGCGCAACGCGCCAGCGAGCTTGCCGGCGATGCCGGCGCGCTCGCAAACAAGCTCGACGAGCTGTCGCAACAGCTGACGCTGGTGACTCAGCAAGCCGGGCATGCCGGCTCGCCCTTTGTGTTCGAGCTGACGGTGTTCGTGCTCGCCGTGTTCGTCGGCTATTACGTCGTGTGGCGGGTGACGCCGGCGCTGCATTCGCCACTGATGAGCGTCACCAACGCGGTATCGAGCGTGATCATCGTCGGCGCGCTGATCGCGGCGGGACCCTCGGGCATGAGCTTTGCCAAGATCATGGGGTTCGTCGCGGTGACCCTGGCGGCGGTCAACATATTCGGCGGCTTTATCGTCACCCAGCGGATGCTGCAAATGTTCCAGCGCAAGAAGTAGCGGAGCGCCAGGGTCAACCCATGAGCGACAGCGTATCGGCCCTGCTCTACCTGGTCGCCTCGGTCTGCTTCATCATGGCCTTGCGCGGCCTGTCCTCGCCGGAAACGGCGCGAGGCGGCAATTTCTACGGCATCGCCGGGATGGCGCTCGCCATCCTGACGACGCTGGTGACACCGCAAATCGTCAGCTTCTGGCTGATCATCGTCGGCCTCCTGATCGGCGGCGCGATCGGCACCTATATCGCCCGCGAGATCCAGATGACGGCCCTGCCGCAGCTGGTCGCCGCGTTTCACAGCCTGGTCGGGCTCGCCGCGGTGTGCGTCGCCAGCGCGGCCTTCGCGGCGCCCGAAGATTACGGCATCGGCATCCGCGGCGCGATCCACGGCTCGAGCCTGGTGGAGATGGCGATCGGGCTCACGATCGGCGCGATCACCTTCACCGGGTCGGTCGTCGCCTTCGCCAAATTGCAGGGTCTCGTCACCGGCCGTCCGCTGGTCTTTCCCGGCCAGCATCTGGTGAATGCCGGTCTCGGCCTCCTCTTGATCCTCTTGATCGTGCTGTTCGTGATGAGCGAGTCGAGCGGCCTCTTCGGCCTGCTCGTCCTCCTGTCGCTCGCCTTTGGGTTTCTGCTGATCCTGCCAATCGGCGGCGCCGACATGCCGGTCGTGATCTCGATGCTGAACTCCTACTCGGGGTGGGCCGCCTGCGGCATCGGCTTCACCTTGTCCAACAGCCTCCTCATCATCACCGGCGCGCTGGTCGGTTCCTCGGGCGCGATCCTCAGCTACATCATGTGCAAGGGGATGAACCGCTCGATCATCCATGTGATCCTGGGCGGGTTCGGCACCGAGGGCGGCGCCGCGCCGGCCGGGGCGGGGGTCGGCGACCGGCTTGTCAAATCAGGCAGCGCCGAGGACGCCGCCTTCATCCTGAAGAACGCCGGCTCGGTGATCATCGTGCCGGGCTACGGCATGGCCGTGGCGCAGGCCCAGCACGCGCTGCGCGAGATGGCCGACCTCTTGAAGAAGGAAGGGGTGCAGCACGTACGTTATGCGATACACCCGGTCGCCGGCCGCATGCCCGGGCACATGAACGTGCTGCTGGCGGAAGCCAACGTCTCCTATGACGACGTCTTCGAGCTCGACGCGATCAACCACGATTTCGCTTCGACCGATGTGGCGTTCGTGATCGGCGCCAACGACATCACCAACCCGGCGGCCAAGACCGATCATTCATCGCCGATCTACGGCATGCCGATCCTCGATGTCGAGCACGCCAAGACGGTGCTGTTCGTCAAGCGCTCGATGGCGTCAGGCTATGCCGGCGTCGAGAACGAGCTGTTCTACCGCGACAACACGATGATGCTGTTCGGCGACGCCAAAAAGATGTGCGAGGAGATCATCAAGGCGCTCGAGTAGGGCCGCGGACCCAAAGGGGTCTGGTCAGTACCCCTCGCGCTCCATGCGCTTGCGCAACAGCTTGCGGTAGCGGCGCACTGCCTCGGCCTTCTCGCGGGCGCGCCGCTCGGAGGGCTTTTCGTAACTGCGGCGCAGCTTCATTTCGCGGAACACCCCTTCGCGTTGCATCTTCTTTTTGAGGACCCTGAGGGCCTGGTCGACATTGTTTTCGCGAACGAGGACTTGCACGGCTGCTTCTCTCCGCAGATGGTTTAACCTCACACGGCCGCGGGGGCGGCCTCTCTCTGTGGCTACACTTAGCACCTCCGCGGGTTCCTGTGAAGCAGGCCGGAGCGGCTTTACCAAAGCCTTGCCAGATCACATATTGGCGGCATGGCTCTCTTGAAGATCGCCCGCATGGGGCATCCGGTGTTGCGCGCGCCCGCCGCCGCAGTCGACGACCCGACCGCGCCCTGGGTGCGCCGGCTCGTCGCCGACATGATCGAGACGATGGAGGATGCCGGCGGCACCGGCCTCGCCGCGCCGCAGGTGCACATGCCCCACCGCATCGTCGTGTTCCGCGTCGGCGACGAGCGGCTGACCGGGCTGCCTGGCGATACCGAGCAGGATCTGATGGCGCTGATCAACCCGGTCATTGAACCGGTCGGCTCCGAGCGCGCGCTCGGCTGGGAGGGGTGTCTGTCGGTTCCCGGGCTGCGCGGCGTTGTCCCGCGCGATCTGCATATCCGCTATCGCGCGCAAACCCTCGACGGTGGCGTGTTCGAACGCGAGGCGGCGGGATTTCATGCCCGAGTGGTGCAGCATGAATGCGACCACCTTGATGGCATCCTCTATCCGCAGCGCATGACCGACCACCGTCTGCTTGTGTTTGTCGAGGAGCTGCAGCGCCATCCGATCGATCTGGCGGCGTTCCTCGCCGGCGAGACGGGAGCATGAGGAGCCCGCTGGCCGAGCGCGAACGCGAGCGGCTGATCGCGGCGCTCCTGCCCGATGTCGCGTTTGACGGCTGGACCCGGCATTCCTTGCGCAACGCGGCCCGCCGCGCCTCACTCCCGGTCGGCGAGGCGATGGCGCTGTTTCCGCGCGTCGCGCCGGATCTGATCGCGGCGTTCAGCCGGTGGGCCGATTGCCAGATGCTTGAGCGGCTCGAAGCCGCGCCCCCGGCGGGGAGCCTGTCGCGAAAGATCGCGCTCGCGCTGCGGCTGCGCTTCGAGGTGCTGGCGCCCTGGCGCGAAGCGGTGCGGCGCGGCCTCTCGCTGTTGGCCATGCCGCAGAACACCTTGTTGGGCCTGCGCCTCCTCTACGGCACGGTCGACGCGATCTGGCACGGGATCGGCGACGGTTCGACCGATTTCAGCTTTTATACCAAGCGCGCGACGCTGGCCGGGATCTATGCTGCCGCGATGCTGTTCTGGCTCGACGACCGCTCGCCGGATTTTGCCGACACCCAGGCCTTTATCGACCGCCGGCTCGCCGACCTGCACCGCCTGACCGGCTTGCGTGAGCGCTTGGGGAATGCGGCCGCAACCCTGCCGAACCCATTCCGGCTGCTGCGCCCATTGCGCTGATTTGCGCTGGTGCTGACCGGCTCACTCGGTCTGCGGACTGTCGGGAATGGCCGCGGCCTGGGTGCGCCGCCACTCGTCGACCGCGGCAGCGGCAGCGGGATCGCTGAGGCCAAGAATGGCGGCGGCGAAGAGTGCCGCGTTGACCGCCCCGGCGCGGCCGATCGCGAAGGTGGCGACCGGAACCCCAGCCGGCATCTGCACGATCGACAACAGACTATCGAGGCCGCGCAAGGCCTGGCTCTCGATCGGCACCCCCAGCACCGGGAGCGGCGTCAGCGCTGCGGTCACGCCAGGCAGATGGGCGGCGCCACCGGCGCCGGCAATGATCGCCTTGAGGCCGCGAGCCTGCGCGCTGCGGGCATATTCGGAGAGCCGCTCGGGCGTGCGGTGGGCGGAGGCGATGCGGGTCTCGTAGGCGATGCCGAGCCGGTCGAGGGCGCGGGCGGCATGCTGCATCGTCTCCCAATCGGATTGGCTGCCCATGATGATGCCGATCACAGCCGCCTCGGTCATCTCGTTCCTTCCGGTTCGTGTGAGCCTGCGGCCGATTATAGAGGCGATGGTCGATCCCACAAGCGAGCGCGATGCCACCCCGCTGGTGTGACTAGCTGCCGCATATCGCTGTAAATTTGTTTCAGACAACGCTCCTTGCTCGAATGTAGAGTGGCGTGGGAGCGCCGTCCCGCGACCCAGGCAAGGAAGTCTCCGCACATGTCACGGCGTGGTTCAAACCCGGCCGATCCCGGCGTCGAGCGACACCGACGCCGGCGGGCGAGCGACGATGTCGCGGCCGCAGAGCACGGCGCACCGGGCTCGGTTCTTGGCATTCCAGGCATTTCCGAGGAGGCGCTGACCCCCGAACTGCGCGAGGGGGTGGCCCGGCTCACCGCGGAGCGGAACCGTCTGCGCGACGATCTCGCCAAGGCACGCGGTAGGATCGCCTTGCTCGAACGCCTGGCCGATGAAGACCCGTTGACCTCGGTTGCCAACCTGCGCGCCTTTGTGCGCCAGCTGACCCGCACGATCGCCTTCACCCACCGCTATGGCGTGCCGGCGAGCATAGTCTATTTCGATGTCAACAACATGAAGCAGATCAACGACGAGCACGGCCACCCCACCGGCGACGAGGCGTTGCGCCATGTTGCCGCGCTGTTGCGCGAGAATATCCGGTCGAGCGACATGGTCGGGCGCCTCGGCGGCGACGAATTCGGCGTGATCCTCGCGCAGACCGACGAGGAGCAGGCCCACGGCAAGGCCGCCGCGCTTGCCGAGGCGATCGCCGAAACCCCGCTCCGTCGGGGCGATCTCATCGTCGCCGTATCGGCCGCCCACGGCGTCTACGCGTTTTCGGGGACCGACGATCCACGGCACGCGATCGAAGCCGCCGATCGCGCGATGTATGAGCAAAAGCGCGCCACCTTACCCGCCGAACCCGCGCCGGCGCGCCAGATCAGGCGATGATGTCGGGCAACAGCTCGCTCTCGATTTTCGAGATCTGGTCTTTGAGCAGCAACTTGCGCTTCTTGAGCCGCTGGAGTTGCAGCTGATCGAACGGCCGGCGCTCAGCAATGCGCGCAATCACGTCGTCGAGGTCGCGGTGCTCGGTCTTCAGAGCGGCAAGCTTGGCCTTCAGGGCTTCGACGTTGAGATCCATCGCCAGAGCGCGTTGTTCGCGCATGATGACAAAGCGGCATCCGCTGCGACGCCGGTATTTCCATATATCACGAATTCGGGCAGGTTTCATCGGGCGGCGATGATGCGGCATCCGAGCGGTGAAGACGAAACGGCCGGCGAGGCATTCTGGCGGTTCTCGCTTGCCCTTTATAGCCGGCCCGGCGTTGCCGACGCCTTGATCAGGGTCCAGGACCGCGCCGCCCGCGACGTCAATTTGATCCTGTTCGGCCTCTGGCTCGGTGCGAGCCAGGGGCGCCGGCTCGCTGCGGCCGACCTGGCCGGCGCCGAGGCCGCAATCGCCCCGATCTCCGGCGCGGTGGTCGCCCCGCTGCGCCAGCTGCGACGCCAGCTCAAACCCGCCGCCGATCCAGATTTCCAGGCGCTGCGCCGGTGCGTCGCCGGGCTCGAGATTGCGGCCGAACGGCGGGTGCAATACCGGCTGGCGGCACGGTTCCCCGGCGCATCTGGCGCGCAACCCGAAGGTGACCGGCTCGCCGCGGCGGAGGCCAATCTCGCGCTCTATCTCGGCGACGATTCCCGCTCAGCCGAAGCCGCCGCGTTATGCCAAGCTCTTGCCGCCTTTATCCGCCGCGCCGAGCGCTCTCGGCATTGACCGAAGCCAGCCCCGGCGCGACAGTTGACGCTATCGCAGCGAGGGGATGTGACATGGCATCGGCTCCGGTCGCTCGGGGATCGCACGGCAGCAACGAATACCGCATACCAAGGACGATGAAGGCCTGGGTCCTCGGCGACCCGGATCAATTGAGCCTGGTCGAAAAGCCGGTGCCTGAGCCCGGCGCGGCCGAGGTTCTGCTGCGGATCGACGCGATCGCGGTCTGCGCCACCGACATCGAGATCCTGCGGCACGGGCTGCCGGCGATGATCGACGGCGAATTGCCCTTCAACAAGGGCTTCACCCCCGGGCACGAATACATGGGCACCGTCGTCGAGCGCGGTCCAGGGGTCGACGAGTTCGCGATTGGCGACCGCGTCGCGGTCGAGGTGCACGCCGGATGCGGCCGCTGCCAGCGCTGTCGCGAAGGCATGTACACCTCCTGCCTCAATTACGGCCATCGCGATAAGGGCCATCGCGCCAACGGGTTCTCGACCGACGGCGGGTTCGCCGAGTATGCGGTCAACAACATCAACACGATGGTCCACATCCCCGATGACATGACCGATGCCGAGGCGACGCTGGTCGTCACCGCCGGGACGGCCATGTACGGGCTCGACGTGATGGGCGGGATCATCGCCGGCGAGGGTGTCGTGGTCATCGGTCCGGGCCCGATCGGGCTGATGGGGGTGGCCGTCGCCAAGGCGCTCGGGGCTCAGCCGGTGATCCTGACCGGGACGCGTGAGCGCCGGCTCGAGATGGGTCGGCGTCTCGGCGCCGACCATGTGGTCAACCTCAATCGCGAAGAACCGGTCGCCGCGGTAGAGCGCATCACCGGCGGCAAGGGCGTGCAATACGTGCTGGAATGCTCGGGCGCGCCAAACGCGCTCAACGAGGCGGCCCGGATGGTGAACCGCGGCGGTCGGATCTGCCTCGCCGCGTTTCCCGGCGATCCCGTTCCGGTCGATCTCGCCTATCTCGTGCGCAACAACATCTACGTGTTCGGGATCCGCGGCGAGGGCAAGAGCGCGACGCACCGCGCCGCCGCGCTCATGGCGCAAAAGCGTTTCGACGCCAAGATGATCCACACCCATACGTTTCCGCTGGCCGAGGTCCCGACGGCGATCAAATACGCCCGCGAGCGCATCGACGACGCGATCAAGGTCGTCGTCCAGATCCGCGAGAATTAGCAGACCCATCGCGCGTATCGGGGCAGCGGTGGAGGCGCCGTCCAAACTCCGCTTTCGACCCCCAAAGCCGACTCTCATCGCTCGCGCCGGGAATGGGCGTTGATGCCCCATTTGGGACCTTCGTTTGGACGCCGGCCAGCGAAGGCGCATACCCCATTCCCGCGTTTGACGAGCTGCATCCGGAAGCTAGTCAACCGTTCGGTGGTCCCCCTTCGATAACGCGGAGGGCCGGCTGGGTAACCGCGAGCGGCACGTTGAAGGTGAGAACCGGCTGGGTGAGGCCCTTTAATGTGAGCGCGCCGACCTGTTCGGTCGCGACACTACCTTTGAGTGCGGCATTGATGCGTTGGCTGAGCAGAATTTGGCCATCTTTTGCCTCGTCGCAGAGCCGTGCCGCGACATTGCACACCGTTCCGATCGCGGTATAGCCGGAGCGTTCTGAGAAACCGATTTGGCCAAGCGTGGCGTAGCCCTGCGCGATGCCGGCGCCAAACCCCAGCTCGCGACCCCGCTCGCGCCAGGCAGCGATTAGCGCGCCGGCCGCCTCGCGCATCGCCACCGCCATTTTAACTGCGCGCTCGGCTGGGTCGGGAATAGGGACGGGATCGTTGAAAAACACCATGATCCCATCGCCTGAAAACTGATCGAGTGTCCCTTCGAACTGGGCGACGAGCGGCCCCAGCGCGCCGTGGTATTCGCGCAGGAAGTCCAAGACCTCTTCGGGCTCAGCAGTCTCGGTGAAGGCGGTGTAGCCACGCAAATCGCAGAACACGACGACGATTTCGCGGCGGTGACTTTCGAGGATTTTCTCGTCGCCCTGGGAGACGATGAGCTCGGCCAGCTGCGGCGCAAGAAAACGCTTCAGCCGCCCGACCCGCGCCAACTCCTCGACCTGTTCGGCGACGCGGACTTCGAGACCGCGATTGAGTTCGGCTACCTCGTCGGTGCGCTGTCGCAGTTCACCCAAGAGCCGCGCGTTTTCCATGGCGATGACCGCTTGCGCCGCAAAATTCTGGAGCAACCCGACATGGCGGTCGGCGAACGCCCGCGCGTCGCGCCGATAGACAGTCAGGGCGCCAAGCAGCGCAGTTTCGTTGCGCAGGGGGACCTCGATCGACCAGCACCCCGACCCGAAACCGTCGAGCGCTCGGTCCGACCCGTCCTCAACAAGACCCAGGTCGAAGTTGATTACCAAGCTCTCGCCGGCCAGGATGCGGCCAAGGCCGGTATGCGAATGCGGACTGACGGAGGCGCGCAGCCGCTCGTCCAGAGGCGCCGGAACGCCGCGCAGCGCGGCCGCGCAAAAACCGTCGGGATGGCGCAGCCAAAGGACGCCAAACGAGGCCTCGCACAGCTCCGTCGCCTTTTCGACGATCGCGTCGAAAACCGGCTTGAGATTGCCCGGCGAGGCCGTGATGACCTGCATGATCTCGCCGACGGCGCGTCGCTGCGCTGCGGCTTCGTCGCGCTCAGCGTCGGATTCGGCGAGCCTTTGTTGCAGCTCCGAGACGGTGCGCCGAAGATCGGCGACGGTGCGGTCGCGGCCGTTGGCCATCCGGTCCGCCGCAAATGATTGGCTTCGGTCCGCGACGGATCAGCCGGGTGCAGGCAGATCCAAAGCTTCAACGATGCGGCTGTAAGGGAGGCCGGCCGCGTCGTTGACCTGCTGCACGGCGGAAGCGGAGGCAGCTTCGAACAGGCAGCAGCAGCGGCCGTCCTGTGGCGAAAAGACCGAACGCAAATAGCGCACTGGCGTTCCCTGCGCGGTCGATTTTCCCGCTTCGGAGATCGCTGCGCCCTGCGCCGCCGCAAGCGCCTCCATGCTGATGCCAGGCAGCTCTCGCTCTACCATCCAGACGGACATCGCTCTCTCCCTGAGCTGATCGAATGGCGAATGGCGTTGCGCCTGCCCTGAGAATGCGCCGCGCCTGCGGGGGTGACAAGCCGAACCTCAACCCGCGCCCCTGTCGCACCGACACGTTCCACCGAACCAGCGTTCACAGCAGCAGCGATGAATGCGAAGGTCCGATTTCGGCGCTGGGCCGCCAGGACAGGCCGGCTAGCCGATCGTCCGCTCTGTCCACTCGCAGCGCAAGTTCGAGCCGGGGGCGAGTGCTCGTGGCCGGCGCCTGCACAGCGACATCGTCAGTGTCCCGGCTCGCCCCAGCGCCGCACCGTTCCGGCGTCGAGGCCGAACAGGTCGAGCACGCGGCCCAAGGTCTGGTCGATCATCTCTTCGAGGCTTTGCGGTTTGGCATAAAAGGCCGGGACCGGCGGCGCGATCACCGCGCCCATTTCGGAGAGCGCCGTCATCGTCCGCAGATGGCCGGTGTGGAGCGGGGTTTCGCGCACCAGCAGCACGAGCCGGCGGCGCTCCTTCAATGCGACATCGGCCGCGCGCGTCAGCAGCGTCGTCGTCGCGCCGGTGGCGATCTCGGCCATGCTGCGCACCGAGCACGGCGCCACGATCATGCCCATCGTCTGGAACGAGCCCGAGGAGATCGGCGCCGCCAGATCGCCGATCCGGTGGGTGACATCGGCCCGGGCGTGGAGATCGGCGGGCTTCAGATCGGTTTCGAGGGCGAGCGTCACCTCGGCCGAGCGGCTCATCACCAGGTGGGTCTCGACCTCTAGCGGCCCGAGCAGCTCGAGAAGGCGCGCGCCGTAGATCGCCCCCGAGGCGCCGCTGACGCCGATGACGAGGCGCGGCCGCCCCGGTTTCTGTCGCATCGCGGCTCCTCTCCCTCCCCTCATCGCTGCGAGATCGAGCGATCTCGATCGATCGGATGCACCCTCTGGCCGGCGGGGCGTTGCGGGCGTACCATCGGCCGCTGTTACGGTCTAGCAGGAGGACACAGGATGTCGGTGCAAGATCGCATCGAGGCGCTGAGAGAAAAGCACGCATCGCTCGAACGCGCCATCGATGAGGAGGCCCACCGCCCGCTTCCCAACCACGACGCGATCACCGATCTGAAACGCCAGAAGCTCCGAATCAAGGACGAGCTCTTCCAACTGGAGCGGCACTAAGGGCGCCATGCCCTGCGCCTGAAAAAGCCGGAGAGGCAATCCCTCCCCGGCTTTTTTGTTGCCCGCGCCAGCGATTGGGCTTTCGCAGAAAATGCGCTAGCGCGACAAGGCCGGAGGCGCGGGCGGATCGACAGATGCGCGCCTCGGTTATCGCCGTCGGTCACCAGAACTGCGCTGGCGTCGCCGCTGTGCATGAGCCGCGCCGCCTGCATGACCGTTGTGCTCGGCGGGAGCATCAGCGGGTTGTCGTCGCGCACGATCTCGGCCTCGGCAGGTTCGGTCATGACTCCTTCCAGCTGAATGGTTGCGCGACGGTGTCGGCATTCGTTTTCCTCACACCCCGTCCTTCGCGCGCTCGCGCAGCACGAATTTTTGGATTTTCCCTGTCGAGGTCTTGGGGAGGGGGCCGAAGACGATGTGGCGCGGCGCCTTGAAATGCGCGAGGTGCTCGCGGCAGAAGGCGATGATCTCGGGCGCCTCGGCGGCGGCGCCGTCCTTGAGCGTCACGAAGGCGCAGGGGGTTTCGCCCCAGTTCTGGTCGGGGCGCGCGACCACGGCGGCTTCGAGGACGGCGGGATGGCGGTAGAGCACATCCTCGACCTCGATCGTCGAGATGTTCTCGCCGCCCGAGATGATGATGTCCTTTGAGCGGTCCTTGATCTCGATATAGCCGTCGGGATGGGCGACGCCGAGGTCGCCGGTGTGGAACCAGCCGCCGCCAAAGGCCTCCCCGGTCGCCGCCGGGTTCTTCAGATAGCCTTTCATCACGATGTTGCCGCGCATGAAGACTTCGCCCATCGTCATGCCGTCGGACGGCACCGGGGCGAGGCTGTCGGGGTCGGCGACCATCAGGGCGTCGAGCACCGGATATTGGACGCCCTGGCGCGCTCTCAGCCGGGCCCGCTCGTCGGCCGGGAGCGCGTCCCATTCGTCGTGCCAGGCGCAGATCACCGCCGGCCCATATACCTCGGTCAGGCCGTAGACATGGGCGATGCGAAAGCCGAGCCGCTCCATGCCGCCGATTACCGCCGCCGGCGGCGCCGCACCCGCGGTCATCATGTCGACCGGGCGGTCGAGCGGCCGGTTGCGGGCGTTCAGCAGCGTGTTCATCACGACCGGCGCGCCGCAAAGATGCGTCACGCCGAGGCGCTCGATCGCATCGTAGATCGCCGCGGCCTCGACCCGGCGCAGACACACATGCGTGCCGGCGAGCGCTGTCACGGTCCATGGAAAGCACCAGCCGTTGCAATGGAACATCGGCAGCGTCCACAGATAGACCGGGTGCGTTGGCATGCTCCACACCAGGATGTTGCCTAGCGCGTTCAGATAGGCGCCGCGGTGGTGGTAGACGACGCCTTTCGGGTCGCCGGTGGTGCCCGAGGTATAGTTGAGCGAGATCGCGTCCCATTCGTCCGTGGGGGTGATCTCGGGGAAATCGGGGTCGCCGGCGGCGATGAAGGCCTCGTAATCGAGCGCGCCGAGGCGTTTGCCGCCGTCAGCTCCATGGGGCCCCAGCGGGTCGGCGATGTCGATGACCAGGGGCTTCCTGTCGAGGAGGGCGAGGGCGCGGCCGATCACCGGGGAAAACTCGGTGTCGGTGATCAAGACCTTGGCCTCGCCGTGCTTCAAGATGAAGGCGATCGTCTCGGCGTCGAGCCGGTAATTGAGCGCGTTCAATACTGCGCCGGCCATCGGCACGCCGAAATGCGCCTCGAAGGCTTCCGGCACATTGGGCGCCATCAGCGCCACCGTATCGCCGCGGCTGATGCCGCGCGCCGCCAGCGCCGAGGCGAGGCGGCGGCACCGTTCGAGGCTCTCTTGCCAGGTATAACGCCGCTCGCCATGGATCACCGAGCTGCGCTCGGGGTAGACCGCGGCCGAGCGCAGCAGAAACCCGATCGGTGACAACGGCACATAATTGGCCGCGTTCTTGTCGAGGCCGGTCTCGTAGGGGTTGGATGCCTGGCTCATCGATCCGCGCCTCAGCTAGCGACCGGCGGGCGGCCCTTGGGATGATGCTCGCCGACCGTCGGCAGGCCGAGCCATGTGTGCATGTCCTCTTCGAAGATCGACGAGGTCGGCGGCGGCAAATCCGCGCCGACAAAGGCGCCGCCGGCGATCCCGCACCCCAACGGGTTGCGGTCGCTTTCCCAATACAGGCTGCTGCCGCAATTGGGGCAGAAATAGAACCGGATGTTGGAGCCGCTATCGGCGCCGCGCTCAAAGACTTTGTGTTCGCCCTCGATCCGCACCTGTGCCTTGGTCCAGGCGGTGCCGAAATGGAAAGCCGTGCCGGTGCGGCGCTGGCACGCCTTGCAGTGGCAGAGGTAGACCCGCTCCGGCTCCCCCGAGGCAATAACCTTGAGACTGCCGCAATGGCATTCGGCGGTCCTCTCCATGGCCTCCTCCTGTGCCGGGATTACCCGGTCTCCGCCAATCGCTCTCTCCGATGCGCAACGGCGCTGTCGAGCCTGCGGTTACATTCTACTAATTACACAAATACAGCATTCCCGGCGAAAGCCGGGACCCATCGATCAGCCGCAGAGATGCTGAAGAGTGGGTCCCGGCTTTCGCCGGGAATGCGATCGAGTTGTTGAACCAATTTGACCCAAATCCATGCTAGCCAGCGGCACCCGCGCCAAGCTCGGCCGCCCTCGCATGCGCCGCCAGCAACGCCGGCAGGCGGGCGGGGTCGCCGCGCGCCATGCCGCATTCGGTGGCGATCCCGTCGACCCGGCAATGCCGTCGCGCGGCGGCGAGGCGGGCCGCGTTGCCGGCCTCGTCGTCATGGTGGATGAGGCCGAGATACAGCTCGGTCTCCGGGCGCAGCTTCAGTCCTTCGAGCGGCGCAAAATAGGAGTCGTCGCTGCGCGGCTTCGGCACCGGCAGGTGAAAGAACTGGATCGGACGCCGCACCCCGGCTGCGACCCGGTTGACGATCTCGACCATGATCGCGGCATCCTTCGGCTGCACACAGTGCTCGTCGGCCGGGCTGCCGTAGCAGAGGTGGTAGCCGAGCTCGATCGCGGCCGGCACGGCGTCGCCGATCTCGGTCAGGACAGCGATCGTCTCGGCGCGAAAATCGACCGGCCCCGGCTCGTAATAGCCCTCCCAGGCCAGCACCTCCTGGCAGACGTCCCATTGCACCGCGATGCGGTCGTTGGGGAGCGCCCGGGCGATCGCCGCGACCTCGCCGATGAAATGCTGCGTCAGCGCCGGCAGCAGCCCGGGCCGGTCAGCGGGCAGCATGTTGTTGTAGGTCGGCGCGATCGGCGTCGGCAGCGAGATCTGGAACTTGACGCCGGCCGGGATCACCCCGGCCTGTTGCAGACGATCGAACAGCTGCCAGGATTGGGTCGCCATCTCGGCATAGCCCGTGGTGAAGGTCTTGGGATCGGGTCTGACCCCGGGTTTGAGGCGCAGCCGCGGGATTTCGCGCAACACCTTGCCGTCCCACTGGGTGAATTTGAAGGCCGGCACATCGTGCGCGACCTCGATCGCCGGGTTGTTGGCCAGGACGCCCTGCAGAAAGCGGATCCAGGTCTTGCGGATGCCGGTTTCGCCGTCCGGCAGGCGCTTCAGGTGCGAGCCGGTCGCCGCCGACAGGGTGCGGAACACCGTCTCGGCATCGGGCAGCGGAATGCTGCCGACATAATGGACGATCGGTGTGTGCTGCTGAGACGCGCTCATGACCACCCTCCCTGCACCGTCGACGGGCGCTCTCGCCATCTTCCTCCGCGATGGCGGGGGTGTCGAGCCGCTTCGGCCGTTGATCGCTTCCCGCCCGAGGCGCAGAGTGAGCGCCGGTCAGCGATCGAGAGGGCAGCTTGAGCGCAGAGCGCGTCGAACGCCGGCTCGCCGCCATCCTCGCGGCCGATGTCGCGGGATACAGCGGGCTGATGGGGCAGGATGAGGCCGGCACTCTGGCGCGCCTCAACGCGCTGCGCCGCGAGTTGATCGACCCGCGGGTTGCCGAGCACAAGGGCCGCATCGTCAAGACGACCGGCGACGGCCTGCTGATCGAGTTCCCGAGCGTCGTCGAAGCCGTCGCCTGCGCCCTCGCAATCCAGCAGGGCATGGCCGAGCGCAACGCTGACATTCCGCAAGACCGGCGGATCGAGTTCCGCATCGGCATCAATTCGGGCGACGTGATCGTCGAGGACGGCGACATCCACGGCGACGGCGTCAATATCGCCGCGCGGCTTGAGGGGCTGGCCGAACCGGGCATGATCTGCTGCTCGGCGATCGTCCAGGGCCAGGTCGAAGGCCGCCTCGACTGCACGTTCGAGGATCAGGGCGAGCAGAGCCTCAAAAACATCGCCCGCCCGGTGCGAGTCTACCGCGTCGGACCGCGGGCAGCCGCGCCACCGGCCCTCGCGCTTCCCGACAAGCCGTCGATCGCAGTCCTGCCATTCCAGAACATGTCGGGCGATCCGGAGCAGGAATATTTCGTCGACGGCATGGTCGAAGAGATCATCACCGCGCTCAGCCGCATCCGCTGGCTCTTCGTCATCGCGCGCAATTCGAGCTTTACCTACAAGGGCCAGGCCGTCGACGTGAAGCAGATCGGGCGCGACCTCGGCGTGCGCTACGTCCTCGAAGGCTCGGTGCGCAAGGGCGGCAATCGGGTCCGCATCACTGCGCAGCTAGTCGAAACCGAAACCGGCGCGCATCTGTGGGCCGACCGGTTCGACGGGTCGCTCGAAGACATATTTGATCTCCAAGATCAAGTCGCCATCTCAGTCGCCGGCGTCATCGAGCCCGCGCTGCGGGCAGCCGAGATCAAGCGTGCGCTCAACCGCTCGACAACCGACCTGACCACTTACGACCTCTGTCTCCGCGCGGTCCGATGGCACTCTTTGATGACAAAGGAAGGCATCGTCGAGGCACTCGCTCTGTACGAACGGGCGAATGCCATCGACCGTCATTACGGGCCGGCATTGTCTGGCGCTGCGTCGTGTCATTTGCGGCTTGTCGCTGACGGCTGGGCCGTGGACGGGGAGACAAGTCGCCGCAAAGCGATCGAACTGGCACGGCAGGCGCTCGCGGCAGAGAACGATCCCGCAGTCGTTACAACCGCTGCCTTCGTCCTAGCCCAGTTGGGCGAGGACATTAACGTTATGATCGGATTGGTCGATCGCGCTCTTCAACTGAACCCGAGCTTCGCTCGTGGCTGGTTTGATAGTGGAGCCATGAGGCTCTGGGCCGGTGACCTCGATCGCGCAGTGGAGCATATGGAAACCGCACTCCGGCTCAGCCCGCGCGAGCGTATCGGCACACCGCTGTTATATCTGGGCATGGCCCATTTCTTCACTCGTCGGTTTGAAGAAGCGGCTTCGAAGTTCCTAATGGATATTCAGGATCGTCCGGGTCGCCCTCGCCCGTATCAATACCTCGCCGCCTGTTACGCGCACATGGGGCGGATCGATGAAGCGCGCGCTATCATCGCTCGACTACGTGCCATCACTCCACTGGTTGTTCCGAACGAGTTGCCCTTGCGCAACCCTGAGCACCGTGAGCTGTTGCTGTCGGGCCTGCGGCTGGCAATTGGCGAGACGGAATGAGCCAAGGCGGCCTCGCCAGTTCGATCGATGTGGAAACAGTCTTGCATTGGCAAAGCGTCGGCATATTTCTTGAGGTGATCAGGTTAACCGGGCAGCTCCGAGAAAATTTCCGATGACTGCATTGAATTCCCTGCCAATTCCCTGCGGCGCGCAAATAATTCCCTGCCGGCTTGCACAAAAATTCCCTGCCCGCGGCGTCGAGAATGCGCGTTTGTCGAGTGTTTGTGCGGGTTTCAGCCGGGCGGTGAAAAAATTTCCCTGCCGGCAGGGAATTTGATGACCGGAGGGCAACCGATGACCGGGTATGCCGAGGCCTATCGCCGCTCGCTGGCCGAGCCCGAGGCATTCTGGGCGGACGCCGCCGAGGCGATCGATTGGGACAAGCGCTGGGACCGGCTGCTCGATGACAGCCGGGCGCCGTTCTATCGCTGGTTCGCCGGGGCGCGGCTCAACACCTGCTGGAACGCGCTCGACCGCCATGTCGCCGCCGGGCGCGGCGAGCGGATCGCGCTCATCTGGGACAGCCCGGTCACCGGGCAGATCCAGCGCTTCACCTATCGCGAGCTGCGCGACCGGGTGGCGCGCGTTGCCGGGGCGCTTGTCGGGCTCGGCGTCAAACCCGGCGACCGCGTCCTCATCTACCTGCCGATGGTGCCGGAGGCGGCGATCGGGATGCTCGCCTGCGCCCGGATCGGCGCCATTCATTCGGTGGTGTTCGGCGGGTTTGCCGCGCACGAACTGGCGACCCGCATCGACGACGCGCGGCCTCGCGTGATCCTCTCGGCCTCCTGCGGCATCGAGACAAACCGGGTCATCCCCTATAAGCCGCTGCTCGACGCCGCGATCGCCGAGGCGCGCGCGAAGCCCGAGGCCTGCGTCATCCTGCAGCGGCCGATGTGCCACGCCGAGCTGGTGCGCGGGCACGACCATGATTGGCATGAGCTGGAGGCGGCGGCGCGCCCGGCCGATTGCGTCACCGTCGCGGCGACCGACCCGCTCTATATCCTCTACACCTCGGGCACCACCGGCATCCCGAAAGGCGTCGTGCGCGACAATGGCGGGCATGCCGTCGCGCTCCACTGGTCGATGCGCAACATCTACGGGATGAGGCCCGACGAGGTGTTCTGGACCGCCTCGGACGTCGGCTGGGTCGTCGGCCATTCCTACATCGTCTATGGCCCGCTGATCTATGGCTGCACGTCGGTCATGTATGAGGGGAAGCCGGTCGGCACCCCGGACGCCGGCGCGTTCTGGCGGGTCATCGACGAGCACGATGTGCGGGTCTTCTTCACTGCGCCGACCGCGTTCCGCGCGATCAAGCGCGAGGACCCCGACGGCGTCTTGCTGCGCACCCACGATCTCGGCCGGTTCCGCGCCCTCTTCCTCGCCGGCGAGCGGGCCGACCCGCCGACCGTCCAGTGGGCCGAAGAACAGCTCAAGGTCCCGGTCATCGACCATTGGTGGCAGACGGAGACCGGCTGGCCGATCGGCGCCAATTGCCTCGGCATCGAAGAGCTGCCGGTCAAGCACGGCTCGTGCACCCGCGCGGTGCCGGGCTGGGATGTGCGGGTGCTGGAGGCCGAGGCGGAGGGCGAAGCCCGGGAGATGAAGCCGGGTGAGATCGGCGCCCTCTCGATCAAGCTGCCGTTGCCGCCCGGCGCCTTGCCGACGCTGTGGCGGCAGGACGAGCGCTTTGTCGAATCATACCTCGCCGCCTATCCCGGCTATTACCAGACCGCCGATGCCGGGTTCATCGACGCGGACGGCTACATCCATGTGATGACCCGGACCGACGACATCATCAATGTCGCCGGGCATCGGCTGTCGACCGGGGGGATGGAGGAGGTCGTGGCGGCGCATCCCGATGTCGCCGAATGCGCGGTGATGGGGGTCGCCGATCCGCTCAAAGGCCAGGTGCCGCTTGGGCTTCTTGTGCTGAAGGCCGGGGTCGCGCGGGCGACGCAGGCCATCGAGGACGAAGTCGTCGCACTGGTGCGGCAGCGGATCGGCCCAGTCGCCAGCTTCAAGACCGCACTCGTCGTCGAGCGCCTGCCCAAGACCCGCTCCGGCAAGATCCTGCGCGGCACGATGCGCCATATCGCCGACGGCGAAGATTGGCGCATGCCGGCGACGATCGACGATCCGGCGATCTTGGGCGAAATCAGCGAGGCGCTGGCGAAGGCGGGCTATCCGCAGCGCGGCACACGCTAGTCTAGGCGGCCCGGATTGGTCGCCGGGCGGCGTCAGGCGCGGATCTCCTGGCGCTGAAAGGCGATATAGGCAATCACGAAAATGACGATCGTCGCCGCGACGAGGCCAGTCAGCTGCGGCCAGATCAGAAGGAAGCTTTGCGATGCCGGCAGCGGCGCCCCCAGGAGGGCGCCTTGCAGCTGGCTGATCAACACCGGCCCCAGGGCGCGCGTCGCCGGGTGTAAGAGCGCGAGCGCGCTCTCGGCGTAAAGCGTGTTCGGCGAGAGGCGGTCGATGATCTGCTGGGTTTGCAGAAATGCCATGCGCGGCCCGAAGACCCCCTCGGGCGGCCCGGCGATCAGGTTGGCGACGAGCGGGGTGATCACCGACCAGAACAGCGCGAACATGAGCCACGTGCCGAGCGCGGCGAGCGCCGCCGTCGCCGGCGCGCGGAACACCACCGAGAAGAGCAGCGCCACCGCCAGCCAGACCCCGCCAAAGGCGATCGTGGCGACGAGAAAACCGAGCATCCGCACGGTTTCCTCGGTGCTCGGCGGCAATCCCAACAGCAACAGGCCGAGCCCGAGAACGAGCAGCCAGAGCGACACGAGGCCGATCGTCAGGGCCAGCAAGCCGGCGAGGAATTTGCCCAGCAGCAGGGCGTCGCGATAGATCGGCTGGGCCAGGATACGGCTCATCGTGCGCCGGTTGAACTCGCCATTGACCGCATCGAAGGCGAGCGCGATCGCGACCAGCGGAATGAGGAATCCGAGCAATGCGATAAACGACGGCAGCGGTTCCTGCGAAAAGGTCAACAGGCGCAGAAACAGGAACGGGCTTTCGCCGATCGTCGCGCGGATCGAGCGGATCGCGGCATAGGCGGCGGCGATCGCGGTCAGAAAGACCAGCGCTTCGAGGATGCGCATCCGCGCGCTCGACAGATGGTCCGCGGTCTCCTTGGCGATGACGGCGCCGATCCCGGTCCACGGCGACCCCAGCCGGCGACCGCCGCCCGACTGGCCGCTACTGCGCGGCATCGCGCGCCTCCTCGAAATAGCGGGTGTAGACCTCGTTGAGGCTGGGCGCGGCGAAATGGATGCCGATCAGCTCGGCTTCAGCGGCCAGGCGCCGCGCGATCTCGGCGCGCAGGTCGCTCTGGCAGTCGACCCGGAAGCGCTGGCTGCCTTGCCCGGCGCCGAGCGGCTGCACCCGCACGATTCCGGGCACCGCGGCGAGGCGCTCGCCGATATCGGACCCGCGCGCTTCGACATCGATGACATGGCCGCCGCCGAGCACGCGCCCGGCCAGCTCGGTGACCGTGCCGGAAAGCACGATGCGGCCGCGGTTGAACAACGCGACCCGGTCGCACACGCTCTGCACCTGATCGAGATGGTGCGAGGACAAGAGCACCGCAGTGCCGTCGGCTTTGAGGCGGCGGATCATGTCGAGAAATTCCTGCGTCGAATGCGGGTCGAGCGCGGTCGTCGGCTCGTCGAGGATCGCCACGCTCGGACGCTTCATCAAGATCTCGGCCAGGCCGAGGCGCTGGCGCATGCCCTGCGAGAATGTCGCCACACGCGCCAGCCCAACCTCGCCGAGCCCGACCCGGTCGAGCGCGGCAGTGAAGCGTTCGTCGATCTCGGGGCGCGACAGCCCCGCCAGGCGCGCGGTATAGGCGAGATTGTCGCGTGCCGAGAGGCCGTCGTAAAAGCCGACCTGATCGGGCAGATAGCCGACCCGACGCTTGACTTCGAGCGGCTCGCGCAGCGGATCAAAGCCGGCGACTTCGGCATGGCCGCTGCTCGGCTCGGTCAGCCCCAGCAGCATCAGGATCGTCGTCGTCTTGCCCGACCCGTTGGGCCCGAGAATGCCGACGATCTCGCCGGCGTTGACCGCGAGGTCGATGTGATCGACCGCCAGCGTAGCGCCATAGCGCTTGGTCAGGCCCTCCGCCTTGATGACAATGTCACCGGGCATCTGGTGCTCCTAGCGCCGGCCGAAGCGGGCGACGGCAAAAACCACGACCAGGAGGGCGATCGCGATGATCGCGATGGCGACCGCGCCCCACAAGGTCGAGGTCAGGACGGTGATGCGAAAATTCGCCGATTCCGAGAGCCCGCCGGCCGCGCTGGCGCGGACCGTCGCCTGGTAATCGCCGGCAATCGCGCGTTCGGACGGGGTCAGCGCCACCTTGACATCCTGTGTCGCACCGGCGGCAAGCTGCGCGACCTCCTTGGGATCGAAGCTCGATTTCCAGCCCTCCGGCGTCGTCGCGCTTAATGCGATATCGCGCGCCGCCTCGCTACCGTCGTTGCGCAAAACCACCGTGAGCTGGCTGTTCTGGCCGGCATAGGCCTCGCCGGAGAGGCGGCCGCCCTCGCCGGAGATCGCCAGTCGCGGCTGGCCGACAATGGTCAGGCTGACTGGGAGGTCGGCGCTTGCCGCCTCGGTCTTGGCGTGCAAGACGAGCTTGTAGTCACCGGCCGGGGTCTCGCGCGGGATCGTCAGCGCTGCCTCGACATCCTTCGACTTGCCGGCCTCGATCGGGATGCTGGTGAGCTGCTGGCTGCCATAGGCCTCGGTAAAGCCGACTTGGAAGTTCTTCGGCGCGTCGGCGCTGAAATTGATCGTCGCGTCACGCCCGCTGTCGTTGGTCACCGACACCTTGTATTTGAACGAAGTGGTCGCACTGCCGCGAAGCGCGGGAAAGTTGGTGGTCAGCTTGAGCTTGGCCGGAACCTCTTCGCCGATCGTTATGGCGATCGGCAGCTTGTCGTCATATTGGGCGTTCTTGGCCTCGATGGTGAAGCGATAGTCGCCATGACCGATCCCGGCCGGCGGTTCGAGCCGCAATTGCAGCCGTTCCTCGGAATCCGGCGCGACCTCGACGGCGCCAACCGGCTGCCCGCCGCCGAGGATCGCGGCCTTCCAGCCGTCCGCCACCTGAGGCACGCTGAGGTTCAAGAGCTGCGGCGCCAACCGGAAGTTGCGCACCGACACATCGATCGTCGTGGTCTCGCCGGCGCGAATGGTCAGCGCGGGATATTTGGTCGTGAGGAAGAGCCCGGTGATGCCGGGCGGGTTCCCGGCGGCGCCGCCGGAAGGCGCTTCGGCGGCACTTGCCGTCACGGCCGACAGCATCAGCAGGAATGAGACAATCAGCATCCGCCGCAGCATGCTCAGAATCCTCCCGGTTTCCCGCTACTCTCGCTCCGATCGGCCGGCCCGCCTGGCGCTTGGCGCGTTCACCGGCGCGAGGCAGACGAAGCCGCGCTGACATAGATCAGCGGGTAGCCAAGCTGTAATTAAGTTTTTTTAATCTGGCCCGTTGGACCGTACTCAGAAGACGCCACCGACGAAGCGGCTGAACCAGCTTTCGCTCGCGGTCACCGGGGCGGCGCCGCCGGTGACCAGTGCGTAGGCGTCGCCGTACCAGTGGCTCCCCGGGTAATTGTAGCCGAGGACCGCGGCGTTCGCCTTCGCTTCCCGCGTAAGGCCCAGGGCAAGATCGCATTCGACCAGCCGCTCGAGCGCTTCGGGCACATGCGTTGTCGTCTGGTAATTGTCGATCACCCGTTTGAAGCGGTTCATCGCGGCCAGATATTCCTGGCGCTTCAGGTAATACCGGCCGATTTCCATTTCCTTTCCGGCCAGATGATCACGGGTGAAGTCGAGCTTCAGCTTGGCATCGCGCGCGTATTTGCTTTCAGGAAAGCGGCGAACGACATCGTCGAGCGATTTGAGCGCGAGCTCGGTCAGCTTCTGATCCCGGCCGACATCGACGATCTGCATATAATAGCAAATCGCCTTCAGATAATAAGCATAGGCAACATCGCGGTGGCCCGGATGCAGCTGGATAAAGCGATCCGCGGCGATGACCGCGGAGTCGTATTTGCCGTCCTCGTACTGGGCGTAGATTTCCATCAATTGGCTTTTCGTCGCCCATACCGAATAGGGATGCTGGCTTTCCACCTGGTCGAAGGTGTTGGCCGCCGTGGAGTAGCGTTCATCCACCAGCGCGTCCATGGCTTTGTTGTAGAGGTCGTCGACCGGTTTTTCGATGTAAGCCTCGTCCTTCGAGCCGCCGCATGAAGCGAGCGCAATCGCCAGCAAGAGGGCGGCGACATGCCGCAGCGACAGCGATGACGGACGCATCGGTCTTGCAACCCCGACCCAATTTCCCGCTACGCTTATAGCACGGATCACATCGACCGCGACAAACCGCCAGCCATTGGCGGAACCGGTTCGATCAGGCGCGCGCGACCCGGGGGGCTTCCGACCAGGCGACGGCGCCGATATCCGCGGTTTCGGCGATCGTCGTATGGCACCATGCGTCGCGATCGGCAAACAGCGCCGCGACCAGCCGGCGGGTCAGGGCATGGCCGGACCGCAGCCCGCGGAAATGCCCGATGATCGGTCCGCCGGCCAGATAAAGGTCGCCCAGGGCATCTAGTAGCTTGTGGCGGACAAACTCGTCGCTAAAGCGCAGCCCGCCGTGGTTCAGCACGCGGTCGCCACTGACCACGATGGCGTTGTCGAGCGAGCCGCCGCGCGCCAACCCGGCGGCCTTGAGACGCGGCCAATCGTCGAGCAGCCCGAATGTGCGGGCCGCGGCCAGCTCGGCCTTGAAGATCCCAGGCTCAAAGTTGAGCGTCATGTCCTGCCGGCGGATCAGCGGATTGTCGAAATCGATCTCAAAACTCATCGTAAAGCCATGCTCGGGCAAGAGCGTCGCCGAGGCGCCGTCGTCGCCGACCCAAACCGGCTTCAGGATCTTGAAGGCGCGCCGCGCGGCGTCTTGCGGGACGATGCCGGCGCGTTCGATCAGCTGCATGAACGGCGCCGCACTGCCATCCATGATCGGTACCTCGGGACCATCCAGCTCAATCAGCGCATTGTCGATCTGGCTCCCGGCGAGCGCCGCCATTAGATGCTCGATGGTGCCGATGTGGATTCCCTCGCCGTTGGACAGCACGGTCGACAATGCCGATTGGGTGGTATTGGTCCAACTCGCGCGAATTTCGGCGCCGGCGTCCAACCGGCGAAACACGATCCCAGTGTCCGGCGGCGCCGGACGGAGCGTCATCGCAACCGGCTGGCCGCAATGCAGGCCGATCCCATGGCAACAGCCGGTCTCTCCCACCGTCCGCTGCGGCGCAATCCCCATTTCCCCCAACATGCGACAACACTCGAAGTGAACCGACCCCGAAGCGGAAACTAGTCCCGTCACCGGGTCACAACAAATCAAACATTGTTACCGATTGTTGCATATCGGAATTGAGCACACACAAGATATGGCACGATAGCGCCGCCTTGGACCTCGCGGCTCACCCGGAGCGGCGCCAACCGAATTGCGCCCCGGTAAACGGCTAGTTCGCCTGGCGGCGCAGAAAGGCCGGGATGTCGAGCAAATCGTCTTCCTTGGTGGTACCGGACCGCTCTTCGGGATCGAGCGGCGCGAGCCGCGGCTGGGCCGGGCGCGACGGCGCGGCGGCCGGCCGTGGCGCTCGATCGGGCGCCGGCGCTGGGGGTCGGGCCCGGCCTACGCCGGTAACCCGCTCGATCAGGCTCGGCACCCGGCCTTTGGGACGCGGCAGGGCATCGCTCCGCGGCGTTGACCCGGTCGGCGCGACCCCGGACTGCGCCCCGCTGGACGGAACGATTGGCACCGGTCGGGCGGGGCCCGCATCGACCGGCCGCGGCGCGATGAAGGCGCCGCTCTTTACCGCCGCGTTTTCCGCCGCCTCGGCTGCGGGCGGGACGGGCTCGGACGGGCTTTGTCCGCGCGCTTCGCCAGGCGGCGGCTCGACCCGACCCTCGGTGCGAGCCGTCGGCGGGCTGGCCGCGTTCTGCGTCAGCATCGGCTGAGTGTAGCCGGAGCCCGAGTCGCGCGAGCCGGGCTCGCTGTCGACGCTGCGCCCGCCCAGCGCCGGACGTCCCTGCTCCTGCCCGAGCTCGACCTCGATACCGGTAGCGACGACCGAGATGCGCATCTTGCCGGCGAGCTTGTCGTCAAAGGTCGAGCCGAAGATGATGTTGGCGTCGGGGTCGACCTCCTCGCGGATCCGGTTGGCGGCCTCGTCGACCTCGAACAGCGTCATATCGCCGCCGCCGGTGATGTTGATCAGGACGCCGCGGGCGCCCTTCATCGACACGTCTTCCAACAACGGGTTGTTGATCGCCGCCTCGGCGGCGTCGATCGCGCGGCGCTCGCCGTCGGCTTCGCCGGTCCCCATCATCGCCTTGCCCATCTCGCTCATGACAGTGCGGATATCGGCGAAGTCGAGATTGATAAGGCCGGGCATCACCATCAGGTCGGTAACCCCGCGCACCCCGGAATGCAGCACGTCGTCGGCCATCTTGAAGGCGTCGGCAAAGGTCGTGCGCTCGTTGGCGATGCGGAACAGGTTTTGGTTCGGGATGATGATCAGCGTGTCGACGTATTTTTGCAGCTCCTCGATCCCGGATTCGGCGACGCGCATGCGGTGAACGCCCTCGAACTGGAAGGGCTTGGTGACGACGCCGACCGTTAAAATGCCGGATTCGCGAGCGATCCGGGCGATCACCGGTGCCGCCCCGGTGCCCGTACCGCCGCCCATGCCGGCGGTGATGAACACCATGTTCGAGCCCTGCATCGATTCGAGCAGGTCGTCGACCGCCTCCTCGGCAGCCGCCCGGCCGACATCGGGCCGGGCGCCGGCGCCGAGGCCATGGGTCACGCCGATCCCGAGCTGGATCTTGCGCGGCGCCGCCGATAGCTGCAGCGCCTGCGCGTCGGTGTTGCAGACAATGAATTCGCACCCCACCAGGTTCGAGCGAATCATGTTGTTGACGGCATTCCCCCCGGCTCCGCCGACCCCGACGACGGTAATGCGGGGCTTAAGCTCCTGCTCGTCCCTCGGGATGCTGAGATTAATCATGCTATCGCCCTCCACGCCTGCGCGACTGTGGTCATGCCCGGCACCCAGACGCCGGCTCCCCCTTGCTCCGATCCCCGCGGACCGGAGCGAGAGTGGCCCCGGTTCCCCTGATGACGCAGCCCGATACTAACTGCTTTGCCGCAAACGGGGTACCCGCCGCCAAAGAAAAATCCAAGCAAACTCAAAAATTCTCGCGCAGCCAATGCCCCACCCGACCGAGCATCCCGCCGGATGCGCTGTGCGCCGGGCGCGGCGATTCGGCGCGTTCGGACACGGCAAAATGCAACAGCCCGGCAGCGGTCGAAAAGGCCGGACCGTGCGTGGCTTCGGCCAAACCTTTGATCCGCATCGGGCGGCCGATTCTCACCTGCTTGTCGAGAATAAGTCCGGCAAGCTCGCGCACCCCGTGCAACTGGCAGGCGCCGCCGGTCAGCACGACCCGCCTTCCGGCGATCTGGTCGCAGCCGCTCGCCTCCAACCGTTGGTGCACGAGCTCGAAAGTCTCCTCGATGCGCGGCGCGATGATGCTGACGAGCAGCGATTTGGGCACATGGTTGACATGGCCGTCCTCATCCTCGCCGATCTGCGGGACGGCGATCATCTCGCGCTCGTCGAGGGTAGAGGAAATGGCGCTGCCAAACAGCGCCTTCATCCGCTCGGCATCCGCGAGCGGGGTCGCGAGCCCGCGGGCGATGTCATTGGTGACATGGAGACCGCCGACCCGCACCGCATCGGCGAAGATCAGATTGCCACCGAAAAACACGCCGATCGTCGTCGTGCCGCCGCCCATGTCGATCACCGTGACGCCGAGATCCATCTCGTCATCGACGAGGCAGGCGAGACCGGCAGCGTAGGGGCTCACGACCAGCGCCTCGACTTCGAGATGCGAGCGCCCGATCGCGGCGGTCTGGTTGCGCACGCTCGCCGTGGCGGCGGTAACAATATGCATGTTGACGCCGAGCCGCTCGCCAACCATGCCGCGCGGGTCGAGAATGCCGCGGCTGTCGTCAATCGAGAAGCCGACCGGGATCGAGTGAATCACCTGCCGGTCGGGTGCTTCCCGCGTCAGGTAGCCGCGTTCCAGGACTTGGCGCAGGTCGCTATCGCTGATCTCGCGGCGCCCGACCCCGATTTCCGCCTTGACGATGCGCGAGGCGGCATAGCCGCCCGACAGGTTGGCGACGGCGCGCCCGATCGTCTCGCCGGCCATTTCCTCGGCCGCATGTACGGCATTGCGGACCGAATGGGCTGCGGCATCGAGATCGATGATTGCGGCGCTTTTCACCCCGCGCGCGATTTGGTGGCCGATGCCGAGGACGCGCGGCTCGTCTTCGACCCGCGCGATGAAGCAGCAGATCTTTGTCGTGCCGATATCGATCGCCGCGATCATGCTGCCGCGCGGACGCGTCGGCCCATGACGTTGGTTCGGCCGAGGGCGCGCCCCGTTGCCCGCGCCGTTTCCTGTGGAGTCAGCCGGCGGCCTGGCGCTCTTCTTCATGTGCTCTTTCCGGGCGCGTGCGTCTTCTTGGCCGGCGCAGCCTCACCCGGCGGTGGGCCGGCGGCGCGCAGCACCAGCCGATCGGGCAGCCGCATATCGACGGTCCGGATATCGCGCTGCAACAGGCTGTTCGCCCGTTCGAGCGCGGCCAGCCGCGTCCACGCTTCGCCCGGGTCGGTCTCCGGCAGCAGCACGTCGATCGCGTTGTCGATCCGCAGGTCCCAGCGCCGATCATCGACGCGAACCGCGGCGGTCACCCGGGCGGCAAGCTCCGGCTCGTGCGCCAGCATCTCGATCAGCGGCGCTGCGTGGCTCGCGGCATCGTCACCGACCACCGTTGGCAACCGGGCAAAGCGGGTCAGATCCTTGACCGGGATCACCGCCCCTTCGCGATCGATCAGTTCCTGCCTGCCAGCATGCTGCCAAACCGCGAGCGGGTGGCGTTCGACCAGCCGGACCAAAAGGGTGCCGGGCAGACGGCGCTCGATCGCGGCAGAGCGCATCCAGGGCAGGCTCTCAAGTTTCTGCTTCGCCCGGCTCGGGCTGACGGCGAGGATCGGCGTGCCGCGTTCGGCCGCAAGAGCGGCCAGGATTGTCGCCCCGTCGGTGGTCTCGCGGCCCTCGACTTCGATATCCTCGACAACAAGCCCGAGCGCTGCGCTGGCCGCCAGGACCCGATCGGTGGCGCCGTTGAGGATTGCCTGGCCGATCGGCAGCCGGCTCAGCACGACCCCGCCGCAACCGCCGGCGGCGAGCGCGACCGCCACAGCCCACCGCGCGGTGCGGCGCACCGTCGGTGCGATCCGGCGGCGGCGCCGCGACGGCGGGGGCGCGGTGCGGCGCGCGCGAAACCTCATCCCGTCCTCGCCAGCGGGCCCAGGCCGCCATCCCGGGCGGATACGGCTTCGTGCAGCAGGCGCCCGACGCGACGGATCTCCCATTCGAGAACAATGCCGAACCGGTCATGCACCCGCCGCCGGACCTCTTCGCCGAGAGCCTCGAGGTCGGCGGCAGTCGCATTGCCCGTGTTGATCAGGAAATTGGCGTGCTGTTCAGAGACCATCGCGCTACCGCGGGCGAGGCCGCGGCAACCCGCCGCGTCGATCAGCTGCCACGCTTGATGGCCCACTGGGTTGGCAAAGGTCGAGCCGCCGGTGCGCTCCCGGATCGGCTGCGAGGCGGCGCGCATCGCCTTGATCTCGGCCATGCGTTGCGCGATGACCGCACGATCGCCGCGAATCCCGCGAAAAATTGCGCTGGTGAAGATCCAGTCAAGCGGTGCGTTACTATAACGGTAGGAAAACCCGAGTTCCGCGGCGCTCGCCCGATGGCGCCTGCCGCCGCGGTCGACCGCATCGGCCGAAATCAGCACATCCTTGAATTCGCTCCCATAAGCGCCGGCGTTTGTTGGAAAGCCGCCGCCGATCGTGCCGGGGACGCCGGATAGGAATTCGAGCCCGGCGATCCCCGCCTCCGCCGCGGCGAGCGCGACATTGAGGTCGAGCGCGCCGGCCCCGGCACTCACACCATCGCCTTCGGTCCCGATCGCGGCAAAGCCCCGGCCGAGCCGGATCGTGACCCCGGAGATTCCGCCATCGCGCACCAAGAGGTTCGACCCGACCCCGAGCACCGTCACCGGGATGGCGGCTGGGAGCACGGCGAGAAAATCCGCAAGGTCGCTTTCGTCCGCCGGTCGGAACAGCAATTCGGCCGGGCCACCGACGCGAAACCATGTCAAATGGCCGATCGCGGCGTTGGCGACCAGCCGGCCGCGGACCGGAGGAAGCCGCCGCAGCCAATCGCCGTCAGGGATGTCTGGTTGCGCCGTCACGCCACCCGGCTCCGCACGTCCAGCTTGGCCAAGTCGTCGGGCAAACTGTTCGCCCAGTTGGTGATCGAACCGGCGCCCAGGCATACCACGATGTCGCCGGGCCGAAGCAATGACCGCAGCAGGGGCGCCAGGTGGTCCGGTCCTGCCAGCGCCCGGGCATCGCGATGTCCATGCGCGCCGAGGCCAGCGACAAGGGCGTCGCGCGAGATGCCCGCGATCGGCGCCTCTCCGGCCGCGTACACATCGCCGACGAGCACCACATCGGCGTCGTCGAAGCACGCGCGGAAACCGTCGAACAAATTGGCCAGGCGCGTGTAGCGATGCGGCTGCACGACGGCGATCACCCGGCCGCTGACGATTGCTCGCGCCGCCTTCAGAACGGCTGCGATTTCGACCGGATGGTGCCCGTAATCGTCGATGATCGTCACCCCATTCCATTCGCCGGTCTTGGTGAAGCGCCGCCGCACGCCCTTGAAATTGCGCAAGGTGGCGCGCACCACCTCGTCTCCCAGACCCATTTCCTCGGCCACCGCCAGCACGGTCAGCGAGTTTTGCACGTTGTGCTCGCCGAACATCGGCAGGAACATGCCGGCGAGCACCCGCTCCTTCCCGGTGAGCCGATCGGCGATGACGACGTCGTAATGGCTGCCGTCGGGGCCGAGCCGGATGTTGGTCGCGCGAATGTCGGCCTGTGGCGCGAGACCGTAGGTTAGAATGCGCCGCTCCGACAGGCGGGCGATCATGCTCCGGACGACCGGATGGTCGATGCATAAGACCGCGTAGCCGTAGAACGGGATGTTACCGACAAACGTTTCGAAAGCCTGCTCCAATGCGGCGAAGTCGCCGTAGAAGTCGAGGTGCTCGGGGTCGATGTTGGTGACGATCGCGATTGTCGCCGGCAGCCGTGTGAAGGTGCCGTCGCTCTCATCGGCCTCGACTGCCATCCAGTCGCCGGCGCCGAGCCTGGTATTGGTGCCGTAGGCGTTGATGATGCCGCCGTTGATCACGGTCGGGTCGAGCCCGGCGGTTTCCAAGAGGGCGCCGATCATCGAGGTCGTCGTCGTCTTGCCGTGCGTGCCGGCGATCGCGATCGACCATTTGAGCCGCATCAGCTCGGCCAGCATTTCGGCGCGCCGCACGACCGGCAGGCGCCGCGCCCGCGCCGCCATCACTTCCGGATTGTCGGGGTTGACTGCGGAGGAAATGACGATGACCTCGGCGCTGTCGAGATTTTCGCCCGCGTGGCCGATCCTGACGGCAATTCCGAGCCCGGCGAGCCGTCGCGTGTTGGCGCTCTCGGCAAGATCGCTGCCTTGCACCCGGTAGCCGAGATTGTGCAGCACCTCGGCGATGCCGCTCATCCCGATGCCGCCAATCCCGACGAAATGAATGGGCCCGGTCGATTCGGGCAAGGATCTCATGCCGCGCACTCCCTGGGCTTGCCATCGGCCTTGCCAGCCATGCCCGGCACCAGGGCGAGAACGATCGTGGTGAGACGCTCGGCCGCGTCATCGCAGGCAAAGCGGTGCGCCTGTGCCGCAGCATCGGCTAGTCCTGCCGGGTCGGCGAGCCGCTCGGTCAGGATTTTGGCCAGCATCGGCGCGCTCAGCTGCGATTGCGGGATCACCCAGCCGGCGCCGGCGGCGGCGAAGGCGCGAGCATTGGCGGCCTGGTGGTCGTCGGTCGCGTGCGGGTAGGGCACCAACAGCGCTGGCCGGCCCATAGCGGCGAGTTCCGACACCGTCGAGGCCCCGGCGCGGCAGAGCACCAGCTGGGCTCGCGCCAGCCGCTCCGGCACGTCAGTGAGAAAGCTTCTGACCTCGCCAGCAATGCCGGCAGCTTCGAACTCCATCGCTACCCTGGCGCAATCCTCGCGCCGTGCCTGCTGGCTGACGCGCAGCGCGGCGCGCAAGGCCGGCGGGCATGCCGCCAGGGCCGGTGGCACGATTTCCGCGAAAATCCGCGCGCCCTGGCTGCCGCCCAGGATCAAGAGCTCGAGCGGCGCGCCCGGTTCGGGTGGGTGGTAGCCGATATGGGCGAGCGCACCGATCGCCGGCCGCACCGGGTTGCCGGTATAGGTCGCGCGCGCCCGGTCGGCCGGCCGCAGAAGGGCGGTATCGGCGAAACCCGTGGCGATCCGCTGGACGCGCGCCGCCAACAGGCGGTTGGCGCGGCCGAGCACCGCGTTCTGCTCGTGTATCACGGTCGGGAATCCGAGTTGGTTCGCCGCGAGCAAGGTCGGCACCGAGGGATAGCCGCCAAAGCCGACAACCGCCGCCGGATCGAGCCGGCGCAGGAGCCGCCGGGCCTGAACGAGGCCGACCGCCATCGCGGCGACGCCACGCGCGCTTTGCAGCGGACCGCCCAGCCGTCCGGCGCGAATCTGGCGAATTTCGATGCCCGGCATCGGTACGGAACCCGGAACCTCTTCGGCGCCCCGCACTTCTTCGACAAACGCCTCGGCGCGCCGGTCGGTGGCCAGGCAAACCGCGGCGCCGCGCCCGACGAGCCGCTCGGCGAGCGCTTGCGCCGGGAACAGATGCCCACCCGTGCCCCCGGCGGCCAGCACGAATGTCGGCCTGCGAACCGACCCGGGGGCGGCGCTCACAGCTCGCTCCCGCCGAGACGTCGCCGGGTCAGGGCGAGCATCATGCCCATCCCCAATGCCAAAGCCAGCATCGACGATCCGCCATAGGACAGAAACGGCAGCGTCATGCCCTTGGTCGGGATCAGATGCAGGGTCGAGGCCATGTTGATGATCGCCTGCAGCCCGAACTGGATCAGGAGCCCCGTCGCCGAGAGCAGCACGAAGAGATTGCCCTCCTGCAGCAGTCGCGAGAGACCGCGCAGCACGATGAAGGCAAACACGCCGACGATCAGGATGCAAACGATGAGCCCGAATTCCTCGCCGGCAACCGCGAACACGAAATCGGCGTGGGCATCGGGCAGGACATCCTTGATCGTTCCCTCGCCGGGCCCGCGCCCCCAGAGCCCGCCATTGACAAAGGCCTCGATCGAGCGGTTGACCTGATACGAATCGCCCGCTGCGGGATCGAGGAAGCGGTTGATCCGGCTGGTCACGTGCGGCAGCCAGAGATACGCGCCAACCAGTGCGCCAAGCCCGGTCATCGTGCCGGCGACGACCCAATAGAGCCGCAGCCCGGCCATAAAGAATTGCGCGAACCAAACAAGCGCGACGACCACCGCCATGCCGAGATCGGGTTGCTTGACCAGCATAACGACGAGCGCGAGGAACAGCGCGACCGAGATCGCGTTCCCCGGGAAGCCGGGTCGCTGCTTTTGCTCGGCGAACAACCAGGCGGCGACGATCGCGAAGGTTGGCTTGACAAACTCCGATGGCTGCAGCGACAGGCCCGCCAGGTTGATCCAACGCCGCGCGCCCTTGATCTCGACCCCGAAGACAAAGGTCAGGGCGAGCAGCGCGAGCGCGAGCGCAAAACCGATGAACGCAACCCGCCGGACCGTGCGCGGCGACAGCAAGGACACCCCGAACATGATCGCGAAGACGAGCGGCGCAGTCACCAGCTGGCGTTCGGCGAAGTGCAGCGGCGCGTAGCCGAGCCGTTCGGCGACGGCGGGGCTTGCCGCCATGCTCAACACCGCGCCGAAGGCCAGCAGGAGAACAAGGGCACCAAGGCTCCAGCGGTCGATGGTCCACCACCATCGCGCGACCGGCCTCTGGTCGATGCGCGCGAACATCATCGCGGGCTGTCCGCGGCGGAGTGTGAGCGTCTCGCCCGCCCGCGGGCCAGAAGCCTGCGGTTCGACTTGTGCAAGTCGCCAACAAGCGCGCGAAAGGCATCGCCGCGCGCCTCGAAATCGGCGAACTGGTCATAGGACGCGCAGGCTGGCGACAACAGCACGACCGCACCCGGCAAGCCGTCGCGGCGCGCCCGCTCGACCGCCGCTTCGGTTGCGGTCGCAAGATCCCCGCACCGCGTGAAGGGAACCGAGCTGCCCAGCGTCGTCGCAAACTCCTCTGTCGCGGTGCCGATCAGATAGGCGTGCCGCAGCCGTCCAAAATGAGGCGCGAGCGGCGCGATTCCCCCCGCCTTCGGCAACCCGCCAGCGATCCAATAGATCGCCTCATAGCATGCGAGCGCCTTTTCGGCCGCATCGGCGTTTGTTGCCTTCGAATCGTTGATAAAGCGTACGCCGTCGATGGTGCCCACCAGCTCTTGCCGATGTGCCAGACCGGGGAAAGAGCGAATCGCACCCGTGGCATCCTCGAGCGCGACCCCGAGCGCACGCGCGGCAGCATACGCGGCGGCGGCATTTTGCCAATTATGCGAACCAGGCAGGCGCTCGGCCAGCGCAAGGTCGAGCACCTCAACCGGTTGCGGGCCGGTCGCGTCGACCAGCCGGCCGCGATCGACATAGACCCCGCCGGGCGCGCGCTCGGTCACCGAGATCGGTACGACCCGCCCCGGGCCGCCATTCGTGCCAATGCGTCGCATCTCCTCGGCGAGAGCACGGCAGATCGCGTCGTCGATGCCGACGATCGCGGTGGAGGCAGCGCTCCGATGCGCGAAAATGCGTTGTTTCGCGACGATATAGCCCGCCATTCCGCCATGTCGGTCGAGATGGTCGGGCGTGATATTGAGCAGCACCGCGACCTCGAAGGCGAGCGTCGTGATCAGTTCCAGCTGAAACGAGCTGGCTTCGAGCACATAGATGCCGTCACTGCCGAGCGGTGCCAGCGCCAGCGCCGCGGTACCGAGATTGCCGCCGATTTCGACGCGCCGCCCCGCGCCGGCGAGGATGTGGCCGATTAGCGCCGTCGTCGTCGATTTGCCGTTGGTGCCGGTAATCCCGACATAGCGGGCATCCGGCTGTGCGCGGCCGAGCAGTTCGATGTCGCCGATGATCTCAGTCCCGGCCTCGCGGGCGCGCAGCACGGCAGGATGGGGCTCGGGATAGCGGTGCGGGATGCCCGGCGACAACACCAGAACCGCGATGTCCCGCCAATCGATATCCGCGAGATCGCAGAGCGCTATCTCGGCGGCGACCGAGTGGCGCACCGCGGGATTGTCGTCCCAGGCGAGGATTTGAGCGCCGCTGGCGGCGAGCGCACGGGCGGCGGCGCGGCCCGATCGCGCCAGACCCAGGATGGCGATGCGCCGACCGGCAAAGCTGTCGACCACGATGTGCGAAGCGACGGGCATCGCGTGCTATCGCAGCTTCAGGGTCGCGAGCCCGGCGATCGCCAAGATCGAGGCGATGATCCAAAAGCGGATCACAATGGTCGGCTCCTCCCAACCCTTCTGCTCGAAATGATGGTGCAGCGGTGCCATGCGGAACACGCGCCGTCCAGTCATCTTGAAGCTGGCGACCTGGACGATGACCGAGACCGCCTCCAGCACGAACAAGCCGCCGATGATCGCGAGCACCAGCTCGTGCTTGGTGATGATGCTGATCGTGCCGAGCGCGGCGCCGATCGATAAGGATCCGGTATCGCCCATGAAGACGCTGGCCGGCGGCGCGTTGAACCACAGAAAACCGAGGCTCGCCCCGACCATTGCGCCGCAAAATACGGTCAGCTCGTCGGCCCGCGGGACATGGTGGAGCTGCAGGTAGTTGGCGAAAACGGCGTTGCCGACCACGTAGGCGATCAAGGCAAAGCATCCAGCCGCGATCATCAAGGGGCCGATTGCCAGCCCATCAAGCCCGTCGGTCAGATTGACTGCGTTCGAGGCGCCGGCGATCACCAGCACGCCGAACGCCAGAAAGAACCAGCCGGGGTTCAACAACACGTTCTTGAAGAACGGAACTGCGACCGCATTCGCCAGCGGCTGCGGCATGACAAGCGCCAGCGCGACACAGGCGGCAGCCGCCAGCACGATCTCGATCAGCAGCTTGGTCCGCCCGGGCAGCCCTTTGTGGGAGCGCCGCACCAGCTTGCGGTAATCGTCGAAGAAGCCGATCAAGCCAAAGCCGACCGTCACCGCGAGCGTGATCCATACATAGGGGTTGGCGAGATCGGCCCACAGCAGGGTCGACACGGTCAGTGCGAGCAGGATCAGGAACCCCCCCATCGTCGGCGTGCCCTTTTTGCGGACGAGATGCCCTTCCGGACCATCGGCGCGAATCGGCTGGCCGTCGCCTTGCTTCGATTTGAGCCAGGCGATAATGCGCGGACCCGTCACAAAACTGATCACCAGCGCCGTGACGACCGCCCCGCCAGACCGAAAGGTGATGTAACGGAGTACGTTGAGGGCGTGGAACTGGTCCGACAGCGGATACAGGAAATAGAGCATAAGATCATGGTTCGCAGAGCATCGCGGGCGGGCGCGGCCGATCGAGGATGCAGCCGATGCTAGGCATAGCCGCATCGAAGGAGGGGGACAACCCGCGGCGACGCTTCATTCGCGGCCCGCGGGCCCGAGCACCTCCCGGGCCACCGCCACATCGTCGAACGGCAGAATGTCGCTGCCGACGATCTGTCCGGTCTCGTGCCCCTTGCCGGCGATCACCAGGACGTCGCCGCGGCGCAATTCGGCGATGGCCGCCGCGATCGCGGCGCGCCGGTCGCCGATCTCGATGGCGTGCGGCGCCGCGGCGAGGATCGCGCGGCGAATTTCCGCCGCCGGCTCGCTGCGCGGGTTGTCGTCGGTGACATAGACGAGGTCGGCAAGCTCGGCCGCCACGCGACCCATCAGCGGGCGTTTGCCGCGATCGCGGTCGCCACCCGCGCCGAAGACGATCGCGAGCCGGCGTGCGGCGTGCGGGCGGAGCGCGGTAAGCACGCTGCTTAGCGCGTCCGGCGTATGGGCATAGTCGACCAAGACCGCGGCGCCGGCCGCGCTCTCTCCGACCAGCTGCACGCGCCCCGGGACGCCGCACAGCCGCGGCAATGCCGGCAACGCGGCATCCAGATCAACCCCGGTTGCCACGACGAGGCCAAGCGCGGCCAAGATGTTCATCGCCTGGAATTCGCCGACCAAGGGCAGATCGATGGTGTGCCGCTCTCCGAACAGTTCTGCCGTGATGCATTGGCCAAACGGGCGCGGCAACCGCTCGACGATGCGCAGCTCGGTCCCGGCCGCGCGGCCATAGCCGATGACCTTGTGCCCACGCTCCCGGCACAACCTCGCCAGCCGCGCGAATTCGTAACTGTCCGCGTTAAGGATTGCCGGACCCTCCGGCGCGAGCAGTTCGGTGAACAGCCGCTCCTTTGCGGCGCGATAGGAATCCATGGTGCCGTGGTAGTCGAGGTGATCGCGGGTCAGATTGGTGAACGCCGCGGCGGCGATAGAGATGCCGTCGAGGCGACATTGCGCCAGGCCGTGACTCGATGCCTCGATCGCGACATGATCGAGGCCGCCCAGCGCCAGTTCGCCGAGGTCGCGATGCAGGCCGACCGGGTCGGGCGTCGTCAACGCCCCGGCGCGCCGCCCGGCCGGCGATACCAGGCCGAGCGTGCCGAGGCTCGCCGCCGAATAGCCGAGCTGGGTCCAGATCTCGCGGGTGAAATGGGCGACCGAGGTCTTGCCGTTGGTGCCGGTGACGGCGACGATCGTGCGCGGCTGGTACTGGTAGAAGCGGGCGGCAATCAGCGCGAGGCGGCGCTGCGGATTGGCATCGCTGATGATCGCGACGCGGCGACTGCCGTCCGGGTCGAGAGCCAGGGCCGCGGGGTCGTCGGTCAGGATCGCCACGGCGCCCTGCTCGACGGCGTCGCGGGCAAAGGCGCGGCCGTCACGCTGTGCGCCGCGCAGCGCGGCGAACAGAAACCCTGGTTTCACTTGGCGCGAATCGGCGGTAAGGCCGCCGATTTCGGGGTCGGCGAGCGGTGGAGCTTTAAGGGCGCCGCGGTGTGTCGCACCGCATGCGGCAGCCGGGCTCGTCAGCTCAGTAAGTTTCAATCCGTTTGCCCTGCATGCTCTCGATCGTCAGCGCGCGGGTGACCTCGGGCGATGCCTCGTCCACCGGCGTAACGCCCAAAATTGGCGCGATGCGCTGGATGATGCGGCTGGTCGCCGGCACCACGGTCCACCCGGCGGTGGCGTAGCCATGGCTCTCTTTGTTGGGATGCGGCTCATCGACCAGGGTCAGGATGGCGTAGCGTGGAGCGTTCATCGGAAAGGCGGCGACAAACGACGACACCAGCTTTTTCTCCTCGTAGTGGCCGTGCCGATTTTTTTCCGCCGTGCCGGTCTTGCCGCCTACTACATAGCCCGGGGTGGCGGCGAGCTTTGCGGTGCCGTATTCGACGACGAGCCGCATCAGCTTGCGCATCTCTTCGGAGGTTTTGGAAGATATTACCTGCTCGCCGGGCGGGGTGGCCCCGGGTGCCAGCTTGAGCAGGGTCGGGGGATGCAGGACGCCGCCATTGACGATCGCGGACACTGCGGTGGCGACATGCAGCGGGCTCACCGAAATGCCATGACCGAAGGCGATCGTCATCACGTTGACCTCGCGCCAAGGCTTGGGATAATGCGGCCTGGCCACCTCGTCCAGCTCGATCGGCTCCGGCTTCAGGAGCCCGAACCTACCGAGATAGTTGCGCTGCCTCTCGCCCCCGGCATCGACCGCCATACGCGCGGCGCCGATGTTCGAGGAGTACATGATGATCTCGGGAACGCTAAGCCGACGGTACTTGCCGTGGTAATCCTCGATCGTAAAGCGGCCGATATGGATGTCATGGCTGGCGTCGTATTGCTTGGTCATCGTCGCGACGCCGGAATCGAGCGCCATTGCCGCCGTGAACAGCTTGAAAACCGAGCCCATCTCGTAATCGCCGAGCGTAACCTTGTTAAAGCCCCGGTCCTTGGCGTTGGCCGGCAACAGCTGGGGATCGGCGCTGCCGGGATGGTTGGGATCGAAATCGGGCAGCGACACCATTGCGATGACTTCGCCGGTTCGCACATCCATGATGATGCCGGCGGCGCCCTTGGCGCCGAAATCGCCGATGACCTTGGTCAGCTCTTCATGAAGGATGAACTGCACTCGCGCATCGAGCGATAATTGGATCGGCCCGACGACGCCCTTCACCGTGTGGTCGAGCGCCCGTTCGATGCCGGCAAGGCCGCTATTGTCGACGCCGCAGAACCCGACGACATGCGCGGCCAGATCGCCGAACGGGTAAACCCGGCGTTCTTCGTGCTTGAACTGCAGCCCCGGAATGCCGAGGCGGTTGAGCTCGTATTCCTGGCGCGGCGTCAACTGGCGCTTGATCCATACAAAACCCTTGCCCGAGGTCAGCTTGGCGTAGACCTCGGCCGGATCGAGTTGCGGCAGCACTGACGTAATCGCGCGCGTCGCCTCGCGCGCATCGATGATTTGGCGCGGATCGGCGTAGAGCGATGGGCTGTCCAGCGTCGTCGCGAGGAGCCTGCCGTCGCGGTCGACGATGTCGGCGCGCACCGGTAGCGACGGAGCGACGGCGCGGATGCGCTCGGCACGCGACTCGGCCACTCCACCCGACAACAGCACGATCTCGCCAAGGCGCAGCGCCACGACGACGAAGACACAGGCAAACAGCGCGGCGGTCGCGACCAGCCGGGTGCGGCAGGTTTCGAGGACCGCGCTGGCGCGCTCGTCGGCGACCACCGGGGCGCACGTCGGCGGCGGCCGGAAATGCCGCGGCCGGCATGGGTTTTCGTCGAGGCGCGGGAGCGGCCGCATCAGCGGGTTTCGACAATTTGCGCGATCAGCGCGTCGAGCGAGTTCGCCGTTTGGGTCGGGCCTGCTTTCGCCAGTTGCACCGTTGCCGCGACCTCGGGCGGCCGTGAGACCTCACCCTCGGGCACTTCCTGCGGCGAATTTGCCGCGCCGGTCTGGCGGGCGGCAACAGAGTCGCCCGGCGCCGGGCCGGGCGGAGCCGCGGTGACCGGAAACGGGGTTGCCGCGACGCCTGGGACGGCCAGGTCGGGGCCGGCCTCGACCAGCAAAGCAGTCGGCGCAGCCGGAGGGCGCAACGGGATCTCGCCGATGCCGTGCTGCAGCTGTCTGGCGGTGATCGCGCCAAGCCCGAGGAAACGCCGGTTCAGCTCGGCGAGCCTCTCGGGCTGGTTGAGGTAGGTCCATTCCGCAGTAAGGACCCGGATCTCCTGCTGCTCGGCGATCGTCTGCCGGCGCACCCGATTGAGCTCGTCCTCGATGTCCTGGACAGCGTACTTGACCTTGAAGGTCGTGAACCCGGCCGCCAGCACGAGCACGAGCCAGAATACCGCGCCGAGCCGCGTCATCATGCGCCGGCTCCCGCGGCGTAGCGCGACATCTCACCCGCCGCGGCGATTACCGGCCAGGGCGGCGCCGCGGTGCGTTCGGCGGCCCGCAACCGGGCCGAACGCGCCCTCGGGTTGCGCGCGATCTCATCCGCGCTGGGGCGGACCGCGCGACGGGTCAGGAGGCGGAAGCTCGGCGCCAGTGCGGCCGGCGAGGGCGGGGCGTGGCGCGAGGTCGCCGCCGCGCCGCCGCTGCGCTGCCGCAGGAAGCTCTTGACCTGGGCGTCTTCCAGCGAATGAAACGCGATGACCACGAGCCGGCCGCCCGGCATCAACACCCGCTCGGCGCCGACCAGACCGCGATCGAGCTCGCCGAGTTCGTCGTTGACCGCGATCCGCAGCGCCTGAAACGTGCGGGTGGCGGGGTCGAGCCCGGGCTCGCGGGTTGGGATCGCCCCGCGCACGATCTGCGCCAGCTCGCCGGTGCGGCGGATCACGGCGCGTTGCCGGGCGGCAACGATCGCCCGGGCGATCCGCCGGGCGAAGCGCTCCTCGCCGAGCGAACGGATCACGTCCGCGAGTTCATCCTCCGACAGCCGGGCCACGAGATCAGCCGCATCGATCCCGGCGGCGCCCATGCGCATGTCGAGCGGGCCGTCGAGGCGGAATGAGAAGCCCCGTTCGGCGCTGTCGAGCTGCATCGAGGAGACCCCGAGGTCGAGGACAACGCCGGCGATGGGACCGGGCTTCATCGCACCGGTCAAACGCTCGATATCTCCGAACCGACCCTCGATCACCTGGAGGCGTCCGGGGTCCCGGGCCGCGAGCGCGGCACCGGCTCGCACCGCGGCGGGATCGCGGTCGATGCCGAGAACGCTGCACTGCGCCGCCGCGAGCAACGCCGCGCTGGTGCCGCCGGCGCCAAAGGTGCCGTCGACGTAAACCGCGCCATCCCTGGGCATCAGCGCCGCGAGCACCGCGTCGAGCAGGACCGGAAGATGGTCGAGGGACGCGCCGGCTGCGATCTCGGACGCCACCGGTGGTGGCGCCGCTCTGGCCGATGTTCGGCGGCGGCGAGCGTTGGACGGGGTTGACCGCGCCCGCTTCATGCTGGCCGGTTCGGGGCGCCGCCGCGCGGCGGCAATGTAGTGCCTTGGCGGCGCGAGCGCTCGCGCACGGCGCTGCTATGCTCGGCGTAACCCGCCGGGTCCCACAGCTGGAACATTGCACCCAGCCCGACAAACGCGACATCGCTGCTGATGTGCGCGTGTTCCTTCAGGTTTTCCGGCAGGATGACGCGACCTTCGCCATCCATCGTCAATGGTTGCGCCTCGGCGAAGAGGAGCGACAGGTTCTCGTATTCGTCCGAAAATTGCTCGAGAGTTTCGATGCGCTCCTGCATCTCCGCCATGCGATCGCTGCCGGTGCATTCGAGCGCCGGCAGTCTGACCGAAGGAAATGCGATGACTAAATTGGGATGACGATGAGTCGCGAGGGTGGAGCGAAAGGTCGCCGGCACTGAAACTCGCCCCTTGCGGTCGACCTTGTTCACGTAAGTGGAAATAAACAGTTCCACTTGCTTCCCCCAACGCTCCCCCACAGACGTCCGGCAAGGGGCGGGCCCGGTAACACCATCGAGTTCCCCCCAGAACGATGGTGCTCGCCCATGGGTAGAGATGGGATATCATGGGTTCTCGTGGGCCGTCAATACCTTTTTTAGTAAAAAACTCATTTCCCAAATGTTCGGCCGGGACCGACTTTGGACACACCATATAGTCTTCAGCGGATACTCGCGGCAAGCTGGCTTAATTAGTGTTCTCATTTCGTTCTATGGCATGCAACATTGCCCGAGAGCGCATGGGCAAACCGCGCTCCCCTTTGTCGCTGCGCGGGAAATTTCCATGCTCAGATATTAGTGGTATCTCAGAGTGAGGCAAGCACAAAATGTAGCATAAATCACGCCGTAGCAGCGGCCGCGCCAGACGGTCTGTAAGCCGGGTTCTGTCCCGCCCCAAGGCGGGGATGGCCATTCATCTGGGACGTTCGTTACCGAACGCCTCACGCGACCGACCCGAGCGGCGGCGCTGAAGGCCCGCCCGGCGGCGCCGGCACTCCCGAGCCGCCTGCCGCTCCTACTTGGTCTTGCTCCCGGTGGGGTTTGCCCTGCCGCCGCCGTTACCGGCGGCGCGGTGCGCTCTTACCGCACCATTTCACCCTTGCCGTCCGCCACCCCCTCCCTACCCCTCCCCCGCTTGCGGGGGAGGGAAGGGTGGGGGTAGACGGGCTCGGCGGTGTGTTTCTGTGGCACTTTCCCTAGGGTCGCCCCCGCCGGGGGTTACCCGGCACCGTGCCTCCGTGGAGCCCGGACTTTCCTCTCCCCGCCGAGCGCAGCGAGCGCGGGCGGAGAGCGGCCATCCGACCGTCTGGCATGGGATCATGTGGGAAATGCCGCCCCCGGTTGAAAGATCAGCGGGGCGAAGGTGGCGGAGCGCCGGGACCGGGCCTGCGGCTGAACGCGAGCCAGAACAGCAAACCGGCCGGCAGCAAGAAGAACGCGGCGAGCTCCAGGCCGGCGGCGTTACCGGGAAGGCTGGCAATTAGAAAGCAGCCGCCCGGAAGCAGCAACGCAATACCACAACCGAGCGCCGCAACCCGACCGCCCGTCATGCGCTAGTTCTCCCGCGTTGGGTGAGGCAACGCCCGATGACTCCCGTCATCGCGGCGGTTCATCCGGCGAGCCACCTTGAGACGGAAGGCGGCCCAGAACAGCAGCCCCGCTCCAGTCAGAATGACCGCTGCAATCGGCAACAGCACAAAGGCCAGAAAGCCGAGCCCATATTCGGTCTCATCGACGGCGAAGAAGATGCCATAGAACAGAAAGCATCCGCCGGGCAGCAACAAGAGAATGGCGCAGATCAGGGCCGCGATCTGGCTGCCGGTCACGAATCGGCCCTCGCCCGCCGGGGGGCGAGGACCGGCGGCGCCGTTTCAGGGTGGTGGGGCATCCGGCGAACCGCCTTGATCGGAGCGCCGGCGGCGGAATGCGACCCAGAACAGAAACCCCGCCAGCGCCAGGATGACGGCCGCAACGGTGAGCACCAGCGCAGCTGCGTTCCGGAACATCCGGTCATCATCGCTGGCAAAGCCGATCCCCATCAACAGGAAGCATCCGCCCGGCGGCAACAACAAAATGGCGCACAACAGCACCGCGATCTGACCGCCGCTCATGAATCGCCCCTCGCGGCGAGGCCCGACGACTGTACCGGTTCAGGGCGGCGGGGCATCCGGCGAACCATCGCGACCGGGCCGGCGGCGGAAGGCGAGCCAAAACAGCAGCCCGGACAGCCCCAAGATCGCGGCCGCGATCGGCAATGCGATCAGGGCCATATCGGCGAACTGGCGATCGGTCAAGATGGCGATCCCGACCACCAGAAAACACCCTCCGGGCAACAACAAGAGGAGGGCGAAGATCAACGCCGCGATCTGGCCGCCGCTCACGAATCGGCCCGCGCGCTCGGGACGGCGAGCCCCGGGCGATGAAACATATTGTAGGTGTCGAACGGGATGACGCGGCCGTCGCCGGTGACAAAATGGATGCAGGAGCGCTTGACGCCGGCGAGGCAGAAATTGAAGCGGTCGAGAAAGCTCACGACCGTCACGCGGAACACCCGGTCGTAGCCGATCTCCGGCGGCACCTCGACCAGCGGCAGGCAGCACAAGACCTCGCGCAGCACATTGGCCGATTGCTGCCCGGCGCAAGACAGCGAGAGCAGCTCGATCAGGAGCTGGCGCATCTCGGGCTTGCTCTCGAAGGTGACCGAGTTCGGCGCCTCCTGGACCAGGACGTCCTGCGGGAACAGGTGGGTGAGCGGGCTGATTTGCGCGCCGACGCGCATCCCATAGCCGATCGATATCGCCTCGGGGTTGCACGGCAGGGGGATCAGGTCATCCTCGCCAAAGACGCCCCATTGATCGATGATCGCTCGCCGGATTTCCGACAGCACGATGCGGTTCTCGCGCGGATCGAAACCGTCGTTGCGTCCGGCGTCCTGCACCGGCTGGAAGGTGACGCCGCGGACGCAGGGCCGCGCCTGCGCATGGCGCAGGACGTCGCCGATCTCGGCGTCGTTGACGCCTTTGCGGATGACGCAGACCAACGTCGTCGAGATCCCTGCGCTATCGAGCGCCTCGAGGGCGCGCTTGCGCACCCGGCGCAGATCGGCGCCGCGGATCGTCCGCAGCGCGGACGCGGAGAGCGCGTCGAATTGCAGGTAGACCTCGAAGCCGCGCTTCATCTCGGCGAGCGCGGCGACAAAATCGGGATCGCTGGCGAGCCGCAGGCCGTTGGTGTTCAGCATCACGTGGCGGATCGGGCGGCTCTTCGCGGCGCGAATGATGTCGAGGATCTGCGGGTGCAGGGTCGGCTCGCCGCCGGAAATCTGCAGGAGGTCGGGCTGGCCCTCGCTCTCGACCAAGAGATCGAGCATGGCCTCGACTTCGGCCACGCTGCGCTGCCCGGTGCGGGCCGGGGAGGAGCTGGCAAAACAGGTCGGGCATTCGAGGTTGCAGTGCTCATTGACCTCGATCAGGGCCAGACAGCTGTGCTGCTCGTGATCGGGACAAAGCCCGCAATCATAGGGACAGCCCCGGTCGATGCGGGTGTGGAATTTTAGCGGCACGTCGCCGGGTTTCAGGAAATCGCGGCACCGCTTCCAATAGCTCGCCTCGCTCGAAATGAGCGTCTTCTGCACCCCGTGTTTGGCGCAGCGCTTCAGGTAATAGACCGCCCCACCCTCCTCCAGGATCTTCGCCGGCACGAGAGCGAGGCAGGTTTCGCACAGCGAGGTGGTCTGGCCGAGAAAGATGTAGGGTCGCGGTTTGCGCAAAGCGGCGACGCCCGGGCGGGTCAGCTGTGTAAGGGCTGGCGATATCGGCATGGCTGGCGCAACTCCCGGAAGGCAAAGACGAGGGCGTAGGCGACCAGGGCTAGAGAGAGCAGATGAAACAGGTTTAAGGGCCCGACCACCGTGGCGTAGGGCTTGAGGAATTCCCAAAAAAACCGCTGGAACGCATAGACGGCGACGAAGGCGTAAAAGCCGATTCGTCGCAGGGGCTCGTTTCCCCGGCGCAGCAACAGCACGAAAACGCCCAAGAATATCGCCATCGTCGCCGCTTCGTAAAGCTGCACCGGGTGGCGCGGCACGCCGTCCCCGAAATCGACGCCCCAAGGGAGGCTTGTTGGCGTCCCATAGGTCATGTCGTCCAATCCGGCGAAAAAGCAGCCGAGACGTCCGACCGCGATCGCCGCCGCGAGCGGCGCCACAAAGCGCAATCCGGTGGAACCCCGGACCCCGCTGCGCCATTTGAGCGCCTCGATGGCGATGATGGCGCCGGCAATCGCCCCCTCGATGCTGCGCGCGAGACCGCCGATGCCGCTGAGCCAGAGGTTGGCGGAGCCGGCGAGGTAAGCCCCGATCGTCGCGCCGAGCGATGCGGCCGCGATGTAGAGCGGGTGGATCTGCCAGGGCTGCTGGGGCACCCCTGGCGCCGTCACCGGAACAAGGCGAAAGACCGCGAGCGCCGCGAACAACGCCAGCACGTCGAACAGGCTATGGACGAGCAAGACCCTAATCCGACCCAATGCGCACGGTTTCCATGATACCGCTGCCGCGCCGAACAGAAGGACGGATCTTCAATTGAGGGTTGACGATTGGGGGCGCATGCGCCGGACCAGTGCGATAAAGCGCTGCGCGGCGGCCGAGCTTTCGCCACGGCGGTAGGCGAGGTTGAGCGGCGCGACCAAGCCGGCGCCGCTGTCGAGCGGTCGGTAAGCAACGCCGTGCACCCGCAGCCGGCGCATCGATTGCGGCACCAGACTGACGCCGAGACCGGCGGCGACGAGGCTCAAACTCGCCAGCATGCGTGGCGCCTCCTGGCCGATCGTGGGGCTGTACCCGGCGCGCTGGCAGGCGGCGATGATCGCATCGTAGAGCCCGGGCCCGAGCGGACGCCGGTAAAGGATAAACGTCTCCGCCGCCAGATCCGCCAAGGCCAGCGCGCGCGCGGCCGGGCCCGCTGCCAGCGCATGGCCGGCGGGCAGCGCTGTCACCATCGCCTCCTCGAGCACGGAATGGACGGCGATCCCCGCCGCCGGTCCAATCGGCGAGCGCACAAAGGCGGCATCGAGCCGCTCCTCGATGAGGGCGGCGACGAGCTCGCCGGTGCCGCTCTCTTCGAGGCTCAACGCGACCAGCGGATGGGTTTCGCGATAGTCGCGGATCGCGTGCGGCACCAATGGGTGAAACGACGCCGAGCTGGTGAAACCGAGCCCGAACCGGCCCGCCTCACCGCGTGCGGTGCGGCGTGCAGCGGCAACCGCCTCAGCGACCTGGCGCAGGATTGTTTGCGCCTCGGCAAACAGCGCCTGCCCCGCCTGGGTGAGCTCGACGCCGCGCGGCTTCCTGCGGAACAGCTGCACCTGGAGCTCGGATTCGAGCGCCCGGATCTGTTGGCTGAGCGGCGGTTGCTGGATGCCGAGCCGCTGGGCTGCGCGGGTGACGTGGCCCTCCTCGGCGACCGCGACGAAATAGCGGAGATGGCGCAGTTCCATATGTCAAACATCTCAATTATCAGCTCTCCATATATTAGACACACGGCTGTGACCGTCGTACACCTTCTTTGCGGCCCCTTGCGGGCAGCCACTGGGAGAGTTCGATCGCGATCGAAGCGAAGCTCTTGACCGTGCAGTTCTTGCAATGGCTGGCCGCCCGACCGCGCAGTCATGCCGAGGTCCGCAATGCCTGGAGCAGCACCTGCCCATTGAATTGCGCCTATGAGGACGCGGTCTGCGACGGTCTGGTGGAGCGCAGCGACGACGGATATCTAGTGTTGAGCGCGCGGGGCTGGGAGCACCTCGCAGCCTCTGATGGTCGCTCGGCCTGATCGCCGGCTTGATTGACCGGGCGGCCGGAGTATCGTACCGCCCGCCCGCCAGCCCGCCCAAAGTCCGCATGTCGAGAGGAGAATGCCCGTGAGCGTCACCGGCCACGACAGCCTGAAGGCCCGCCGCAGCCTCGAAGTCGACGGTAAGCGCTACGATTATTTCAGCCTGGAGGCCGCCGCGAAGGCGGTCGGGCTCGGCGACATATCGCGGCTGCCGTCGTCGTTGAAGATCCTCCTGGAAAATCTGGTGCGCCTGGAAAACGGCCGCACCGTGAGCGTAGACGACATCAAGGCGCTCGGGCAATCGCTTACCGGCAAGACCGCCGAGCGCGAGATCGCCTTCCGCCCGGCGCGCGTCTTGATGCAGGATCTGACCGGCGTGCCGGCCGTCGTCGATCTTGCGGCGATGCGCCAGGCGATGCTCGATCTCGGCGGCGACCCAAAGAAGATCAACCCGCTGTCGCCGGTCGATCTGGTGATCGACCATTCGGTGCAGATCGACGAGTTCGGCAACCCCAGGGCCTTTGCCAACAACGTCAAGATCGAGTTCGAGCGCAACGGGGAGCGCTACCGCTTTTTGCGCTGGGGCCAGGACGCGTTCGACAATTTCCGGCTGGTGCCGCCGGGCACCGGGATCTGCCACCAGGTCAACCTCGAATACCTCTCGCAAGTGGTGTGGACGACCGCGGAAGACGGCCGGACGATCGCCTATCCCGACACGCTCGTGGGCACCGACAGCCACACGACGATGGTCAACGGGCTGTCGGTCTTGGGCTGGGGGGTCGGCGGCATCGAGGCCGAGGCGGCGATGCTGGGCCAGCCGCTGTCGATGCTGATCCCCGAGGTGATCGGGGTGCGGCTGACCGGCCGGCTGCGCGAGGGGGCGACCGCGACCGACCTGGTGTTGACGATCACCCAGATGCTGCGGCGGCGCGGCGTCGTCGGGCGGTTTGTCGAGTATTTCGGCCCGGGCGTCACCGAGCTGGCGCTCGCTGACCGCGCGACGATCGGTAACATGTCGCCGGAATACGGCGCTACCTGCGGCTTCTTCCCGATCGACGCCGAGACGATCCGCTATCTGACGCTGACCGCCCGCGATCCGGCGCGGGTGAGGCTGGTCGAGGCCTATGCCAAGGCGCAAGGGCTGTGGCACGACGCCAATACTCCGGAGCCCATCTGCGCCGACACGGTCGAGCTCGACCTCGGCACGGTTGAACCCTCGCTCGCCGGACCGCGCCGGCCGCAGGACCGCGTGGCGCTGGGCCAGGTGGCAGCCTCGTTCGATACCGAGCTGCCGCGGCTCGCCGGGGTCGACAAGCCGCGCAAGACCAAGGTCGCCGGCGCCAATTACGAGATCGGCGATGGCGATGTGGTGATCGCCGCGATCACCAGCTGCACCAACACCTCGAACCCGAGCGTCATGCTGGCGGCGGGGCTGGTCGCCAAAAAAGCCAACGAGCGCGGTCTCAAGGTCAAGCCCTGGGTCAAGACGAGCCTCGCGCCGGGCAGCCAGGTGGTCAGCGACTATTATGCCGCCTCCGGGTTGCAGGCCGAGCTCGACAAGCTCGGCTTCAACCTCGTCGGCTATGGCTGCACCACCTGCATCGGCAATTCGGGGCCGCTGCCCGAACCGATCGCCGAGGCGATCGACGAGGGCGATCTTGCGGTCGCGGCGGTGCTCTCGGGAAACCGCAATTTCGAAGGGCGCATCCATGCCCAGGTGCGCGCCAACTACCTGGCTTCGCCGCCGCTGGTCGTCGCCTATGCGCTCGCCGGCTCGGTCCGCCGCAACTTGGTAACCGAGCCGCTCGGCGAGGGCAGCGACGACAAACCGGTTTATCTGAAGGACATCTGGCCGAGCAACCGCGAGGTCGCCGACACCGTGGCGTCCGCCGTCTCGCGCGAGGCTTTCGCGCGGCGCTACGGCAATGTGTTCGAAGGCCCGCCGGAATGGCGCCAGATCAAGGGGTCGGGCGGCATCACCTATGATTTCGAGGATAGCTCGACCTATCTCGCGCTGGCGCCCTATTTCGAGAACATGCCGAAAGAGCCGCCGCCCGTGAAAGACGTGACTGGTGCGCGCGAACTCGCGATCTTTGGCGACAGCATCACCACCGACCACATCTCGCCGGCCGGCAGCATCAAGGCCGACGGCCCGGCCGGCGAGTATCTGATCAGCTTTCAGGTGCGCCCCTCCGAATTCAACACCTATGGCGCCCGGCGCGGCAACCACAACGTCATGGTGCGCGGCACCTTCGCCAACATCCGCATCAGGAACGAGATGGTGCCCGGGGTCGAGGGCGGCATGACCAAATTGATGCCCGACGGCACGGTCATGTCGATCTACGACGCGGCGATGGAATATAAAAAGCGCGGCGTGCCGTTGGTGATCTTCGGCGGCAAGGAATACGGCACGGGATCGTCGCGCGACTGGGCGGCCAAGGGGACCCTGCTCCTGGGCGTCAAGGCGGTGATCGTCGAGAGCTTTGAGCGCATCCACCGCTCGAACCTTGTCGGCATGGGCGTCTTGCCGCTGCAGTTCCGCGACGGCGTCAGCCGCCAGACGTTAAAGCTGACCGGCGCCGAGGTGCTCGACATCAGCGGCGTCGAAGCCGGCCTCAAACCGCGCATGATGCTGACCCTGCGCATCCACGATGCGGGCGGCGGGGTGCGCGAGGAGCCGGTGGTCTGCCGCATCGACACACTCGACGAGGTCGAATACTTCCGCCACGGCGGCATCCTGCAATACGTGCTGCGCGGCCTGTTGAAGGCGGCGTAGGGGCCGGCTGCCCCTCACCCTGCCCCTCTCCCCGTAAACGGGGAGAGGGAACGCGCGGCGAGGCTGGGGCTTTTCTCCCTCTCCCTCCCCGGGCTTGACCCGGGGACCACGGGGAGAGCGTTCGGGTGAGGAGTCCTCTGCCGCGACAGCGCGTGCACGAGGATGCCGGCGACGATCAGCGCCCCGCCGATCGCGCGCGCCGGGGTCACCGCGTCGCCGAGCCACAACACGCCGATCGCGACGACGGTGAGCAATTCGGTATTGGCGATGATCGCATAGCTCGTCGGCCCGAGCCGCGGCACGCTGTAGGAAAACAATGTCACCGTCAGCGCGCCGGGTCCCAATGCGATGAAGACGATCAGGAGCCAGGCGCCGGCTGTCGTCGGAACCTCGATGCCGATAACGCTGCCGGCGGCCAAAAACACGAGGGCCAGGCCGAGATAGAGAAAACCGGCGCTGACCACCGGCGGGTGGCGCCGCATGAGCACCGCATTGGCGGCGAGATAAAAGGCGTAAATCACCGGCGACGGCAGCAGCCACATCAGCCCGCGCGGATCGAGGTTGCCGTTGGTCACGCCAGGCAAAGTGACGAGCCCGGCGCCGAGCAGGATCACTCCGATGCATAAGAGGGCACGCGGGCGAATCGGGCGCTTGAAGAAGAGCCGGTCGATCGCCAGCGTGAGGGCCGGATAGACGTAGAACAGCAGGATGGCGACGCTGGTATCGAGGGTGTGGAGGCTTTCCCAGAAGCACAGGGTCTGCCCGGCTCCGAGCGTCGCGCCGACCAGTGTGATCCGCCACGCGCCGCCGCGCAGCGCCGCCCGCAGATCGTGGCGCGTCGCGACGGCTACCGCCGCCAGCGGCAACAGCGCGATGCCATAGCGCCACACCAGCATCGACGGCGCGCTGATCCCGTCGGCGTAGAGGCGCAAGGTGACCACTGGCATCACGCCGACCATCACGCTGCCGGAAACCGCGGCGAGCGCGGCCGGCCATAAGCGGGTCGCGGCAGAGGACGTGGCGTGGGCCAAGGAGGCCCGGGTTCTACCGGTTGAAGCCGTGATATTCGTCGCCGACCAGGACGACGACCGGCCGCCTGGTCCGCTCCGCTTCCTCGAAAGCCGTGGTGATGCGCGGCGCATCGGCATCGTTCTCGACCAGGTAATAACTGAGCTCGAACGCCATCAGGAAGCGCTCGGTGTAAGTCGCCGCGGTGTCGATGGTAACGCCGTGGCGCGTCCAGCCGCGATAGCCGACCATCATCACCACCGGCACGTTGAGGCCGAGGAGCCAGCCGCGGATCGAATCCCCCGATTCCATCATCCCGGTATTCTGTATCAGGATCAGCGGCTTCCGGCCGGCGGCGGCGAGCCCGGCGGCGATCGAGCAGGCGTGGCCCTCGCGGCTGACCCCGACGAGGCGCAATGACGGCTCGGCCTTCATCAACAGAAACAGCCAGTTGGTCTCGCTGTCCGGGAGCCAGACGACATCGGTGACGCCGTTCGCATTCATCTGCGCCAGCACTGTTTCGGGGCTGAGGGCTACCGCCGCTGCATCACTCATCATTCTCTCCGCGCGAGGACCGGTATCGTACGACCCCGGCAAAGCGGTAGGCAACCGGCCCGCGATGTCGCAAGCTCCAATCATGCCGCCCGCCGGATTGACCGACCGTCAGCGCCGTTTTCTCGATCATAGCCGGGTCGGGCACCTCGCCACGTCAGATGCCGCCGGCATGCCGCACCTGATCCCGGTCTGCTATGCCGTCACCGGAACGACGCTTTACATCACCGTCGACGAAAAGCCGAAGCGGCAGGACATCCCCCTAAGGCGAGTCCGCAACATTCGCGAAAACCCACAAGCCGCCTTTGTCGTCGACCGCTGGGACGAAGACTGGAGCCGGCTCGGCTGGATCATGCTGCGCGGCCCCGCCGAGATCCTCGACGCAGGTCCGGAGCATGACCGCGCCCAGGCGCTGCTGATCGCGCGGTATCCGCAATACCGCACGATGAGCCTCTCCGACCTGCCGGTCATCGCGCTGCGCATCGTGAGGGCGACCGATTGGGGGGATCTCTCGGTCGGGTGATGGCGGCGCTAGGCAGGGCGTCTCGCTGCGGTTAGATTGGCCGATAAGGATCGCGCCGAGCGAGGGAGGAGATTTGATGCAGTTCGAAGCCGTGGAGTTGCCGGCAGCGCCTGTCGCGTTGCGATCCGCGGCACGGTCGGACACGCTGATCGCCGCGATCATGGCGGTTTTGCTTGGGGCGTTCCTGATCTGGGGCGTCGGTTTTTCGCCGATCGCCGCCGTGCACAACGCGGCACACGACACTCGGCATTCGATGGCGTTCCCGTGCCATTAGTCCGTTGCCATTAGTCCGTTGCCGGTAGGCAGAGATGGCTGCATTCCGACGGCTGGTTGGCGCGGCGTTGTGCGCAGGGCTGCTCTCCGGGCTGTTCGCGGCGATGGCGCACCAGCTCGGCACTGTGCCGCTGATCCTCGAAGCCGAGACCTACGAGGCGCCGGCCCACGATCACGCCACCACGAGCTGGGCGCCGCAGAACGGGATCGAGCGCGCCCTTTACACGCTGGCCGCCGATCTGTTGACCGCAATCGGGTTTGCCCTCCTGCTTGCGGCCGGGCTCACCCTGCGCGGCGGCGCGGTCGGCTGGCGCGATGGGCTGTTCTGGGGTCTGGCCGGGTTTGTCACGTTCACCATGGCGCCCGCGCTGGGACTGCCGCCCGAGATCCCCGGCACCGAGTCCGCCCCGCTCTTCGCGCGCCAGGTGTGGTGGCTCGCCACGGCTGTTTCCACCGGGTGCGGGCTCGCGCTGCTTGTTTTTACGAGGCGACCGCGCTACGCGATCCTCGCGGCGATCCTGATCGTGCTGCCGCACATCTACGGCGCGCCATCTCCCGCCGAACCCGCGGCCGGCGCAGCGCCCGAGGTTCTGGCGCACCGGTTCGCGGTCGCCGTAACCCTGGCGAGCTTTCTGTTCTGGACCGCGCTCGGCGCATCGACGGGTTACTTCTACCGACGTTTCGCGGCGTAGACCGGCTGGCCGGATCACGGCGGGCTGAAAGCAAAAACCACCCCGGCGCGGGTCTCCCCCGCCGGCCCGCCTGCGCCCCAAAGGGGATGTGAATTTAGACAATTGGCGAACGGTATTATCGCGTGGTAGTGCGGGGCCCGGAGGATTTGATGTCACAGCCCCGGGCAGCTGACGATTTCAAGACGATCCGGAGCCGCATGGAGGAGTTGCGGCGGGAGCGTCTGCCCGGGCAATCCATCGCGACGAGCAATACCAACGTCATGGGTCATCGTGGCCCTTGCGCGTGTGGCATGAGCCTGTTCCCCGACGAGTGCGACGGATCGTGCAAGGCGCTTTGACGGGCACCAGTCGAGCAGCCACGTTGTCTGGCGGCATCGATCGATCCTGACCGTTGTCGCACTTTGCGGCGAGCCCCTGTGAGGTTAAGCTGTGGGATGGCCCACGGAGGAAAATCGCGATGATGATCGACATGCATGCCCATTGGCGGCCCGCCGAAGTTGCCGACGCCCTGCGCGCCCGGACCAGGGAACCGCGCATCCTGCTCAACCAGGACGGCGTCGAGGTGCTGAAGGCCGGACGGATGGGCGAAGAGCCGCTCGCCAAGGCTTTTGATGATGTCGATTTCCATCTCGCCCGAATGGACCGGCAGGGGGTCGAGGTCAGCGTCCTGTCGCTCCTCGGTTCGTTCTGCTGGATCGAGGCCCAGCCGCTAGACGTGGCCGGACCGCTGTGCCGGAGGGTCAACGACGGGCTTTCGGCGATATGCCAGAAGCGTCCCGGCCGCTTCGCCGCCTTCGCCGCGCTGCCCCTGACCGACATTTCGGCCGCCGCCGCCGAGCTGGAGCGGGCGCTCGGGCTGCCGGGCATGATCGGCGCGCAGATACCGGGCAACGCCTTCCTTACCCGCAAAGACGCCGAAGCGATGCGCCCGCTCATCGAAGTGGCGAACCGCCACCGCGCGGTGCTCTTCATCCACCACGGCCCACGGCCGGGCGACGCGTTCCCCAAGGTCGCGGCTGACACCGACAACGCGCGCCGCCGCAACGGCACGCTCGACATGCAGGCGAGCCTGTCCTCGGTGATGGTGACGCTGTGCCTGACCGACTGCCTCGCGGGCTACCCCGATGCGACGATCGTCGTTCATAATTTGGGCGGCAACCTTCCCTACGAGGTCGAGCGCATGGACCACCGCTGCCTGCTCGACACGCCGGATGAGGAGCTGCCGTCGTCGCGCTTCCGCAAGGCAACAGTCTACGTCGATTGCAACTCGTTCGGCCCGCACGCGATCGAGGCGGCAGTGCGGCTTTACGGCGCCGAGCGCATCGTGTGCGGCACCGACGGCACCGAGTTCGGCTGCGACTGGACCACAAAGGCGCTCGCAGAAGCGCAGATCGGCGAGGAAGCGCGCGAGCAGATCCTGCACCGCAATGCCGCCGCGATGCTGGCGCGCGTCGCAAGGGCCACGCAGGGCGAAAGAGCCGCCGCCGAATAGCATTCGGCGCCCGGGCCCGGCCGCACTCCCACAGCGGCGTCGAGAGCGGCAACCGGGTCGGGCGGCACGCCGACCGATTGCGGCGATCGCCTGATCACGGCCATAGTGTGTCCCGGCCTTTGGCTACGCCGGCATGATGGAGGATCGCTGATGCCCGTTTCCCCGCAACTGCGCTCGCTCGGGCAAGCGCTCGGCACCGAGGCGGTCGGGGTCGATTTGTCGCGGCTCGACGATGAGACCTTCGACTGGGTCAAAACGGCCTTCGCCGAGCATCCGGTGCTGGTGTTTCGCGACCAGACGCTTGGCGCGCCCGATCTGGCCGCCTTCGGCCGGCGCTTCGGGACACCGCGCAAGCATGCGCTGGTCAAATATCGCCATCCCGACCATGAGGAAGTGTCGTGGCTGACCAATGTCGACGAAGAGGGCGGGATCGACTGGTATGGGGTCAAGCGCGCCACCGACTGGCATACCGACTCGACCTATGAAGAGAAGTTGCCGCTGCTGGCGATGCTGCACGCCCTCGAGGTTCCGGCGACCAAAGGCGGGACGATGTTCGCCGATATGCGCGCCGCCTACGACGCGCTGCCGCAAGCGATGAAACAACGCCTCTCGGGTCTTGTCGGGCTTCATGGCCGCAGCAACGGCCCGGCGGGCGAGCGCCTTTACGGCGACGAGAAGGGCGCGACCGAAAAGCAGTACACCGAGCTGCCGCGCCCCGCGGTGACCGCACATCCGGTGACGGGACGGCCGATCCTCTTCGTCAACCCGATGCACGTGCACGGCTTTGTCGGAATGGAGCGCGAGGAAGCCTGGGCGCTGATCGAAGAGCTGGCGGCGCACGCAACCCAGGACCGCTTTGTCTACTACCATTCCTGGCGGGTCGGCGATCTCCTGATCTGGGACGAGCGCGCGACGATGCATCGCGGCGCCGGCGACTACCACCCGCAGGAGCGCCGGGTCATGCTGCGCACGATCGTCTACCCGAATTAGCTCGGCGCCTTACCGGCCCCGGTCAGCTCGGCGATCTCACGGGCGGTGTAGCCCAGTTCACCAAGCACCGCCGCGGTATGCTCGCCAAGCGCGGCGATGAACGGTTGGGCCGCGGCTTCGGCGGCGGAGAACCGGAATGGTGGGTTGAGGGCAAGGAAGCTGCCGCCGTGATCGCGCACCTCGGTGAGCGAACGGCGATGTGCGAGTTGCGGGTCGGCCATCGCCTCCTTGACCGTGCGATAGGGCGAGCCGGGCACTTGGTGGCGATCGAAGATCGCCTGCACCTCGGCGCTGGTCAGCGTTGTCGACCAGGTTTCGAGCTCTTCGATCAGCAGGCCCCAATTGGCGCGCCGGTCCGGATATTTGGCGAAGCGCGGATCGTCGATCCAGTCGCGCCGGCCGGCGGCGGCCGCCAGGTTTTGGAAGGTTCGCTCGCTGGCGACCGACAGGTTGATATAGCCGTCCTTTGTCGCAATCGGCCCGAACACTGGCCGGCCCGCGACAAACGAGCCCGGAAACTGCGCCAGCTGGAGTTCGCTCAGGGTGAGGCTCAGCATGCTTTCGAGCATTGACACGTCGATCAGCTGGCCTTCGCCAGTGGCATGGCGCTGGTAAAGCGCGGTCATGATCGCCCCGAACGCATAGGTGCCGGTCAACACGTCGGCGATGTAGATGCCGCAATAATCGGGCCGGCGGTCGACCCCTTGATATGCGATCTGCGCCAGATCAAAGCCTGAGGAGGCATGGATCACCGGCGCATAAGCCGGCAGCCCGGCCGACGGCCCGCTCTGCCCGTAGCCTGAGATCGCGCAATAGACGAGGTTGGGCTTCAGCGCCTTGAGCACCGGATAATCGAGCCCGAACCGCTGCATGACGCCGGGACGGAAATTCTCGACCAGCACATCGGCGCTCGCGACGAGGCGGCGGGCGGCAGCGACCGCCGCGGGCCGCTTCAGATCGAGCACAACGCTCTTCTTGCCGGTATTGAGCTGGCCGAACGAGGTGCTGGCGCCGGCGCGCAGCGGCGGGCGCGAGCGCATCATGTCACCCTCGGGCGCCTCGACCTTGATCACCTCGGCGCCAAGATCCGCCAGAAGGCGCGTACAGTGCGGCCCGGCGATCGTCGTCGTGAAATCAACGATGCGCAACCCTTCGAGGGCACTCGTCACAGACGTTCTCCCATCTCGCCCATGCCCATCAATGTGCCAGGATTTGGCTGAGGAACAGCCGGGTGCGCTCGCTCTTCGGGTTGGCGAAAAATTCCTTCGGGGACCCGCGCTCGACAATCTCGCCGCGGTCCATGAACACCATCGTGTCGGCGACGGTGCGGGCGAACCCCATCTCGTGCGTCACGCACACCATCGTCATCCCCTCCTGGGCGAGCTCGACCATCACATCGAGCACCTCCTTGATCATTTCGGGGTCGAGCGCTGAGGTCGGCTCGTCGAACAACATCACCTCGGGCTTCATGCACAAGGAACGCGCGATCGCCACGCGCTGCTGCTGGCCGCCCGAGAGCTGGCCCGGATATTTGTCGGCCTGCTCGGGGATGCGCACCCGCTCGAGATAGGTCCGCGCGGTCTCCTCCGCCTCCTTCTTCGGCAATTTGCGCACCCAGATCGGCGCCAGCGTCAGGTTCTGCAGCACGGTCAGATGCGGGAACAGGTTGAACTGCTGGAACACCATGCCGACCTCGCGGCGGGTCGCCTCGATATTCTTTACATCGGAGGTCAATTCGATGCCGGCGACGATGATCTGACCCTGCTGATGCTCTTCCAGCCGGTTGATGCAGCGGATCATCGTCGATTTGCCGGATCCCGAGGGACCGCAGACGACGACGCGTTCGCTCCGCTTTACCTCCAGGTTGATGTCGGTCAGCACATGGAACTCGCCGTACCATTTATGGACATGGCGCATCTCGATCATCGGCGTGCCGGAAACCGGCGCTTCGTTCTCGGCCATCATCAACACTCCCCGCCGTGGTCGACTAACGCCGCCGGCTTCGGTTGAACTCGCGCTCGAGCATCTGGCTGTAGCGCGACATGAAAAAGCAGAAGCTCCAATAGATCGCCGCCGCGACGACATAGGCTTCGGTGGCAAAGCCCTGCCAGTTGGGGTCGGTCAGCGCGGTGTTTGCCGTATTGAGCAGATCGAACAGCCCGATGATGATGACGAGCGAAGTGTTCTTGAAAGCGCCGATGAAGTTGTTGACGAGCGGCGGGATCACCATCGCCAGGGCCTGCGGCAGGACGATCAGCCGGGTGCGGCGCCAATAGCCAAGCCCCAGCGCATCGGCAGCCTCGATCTGGCCCTTCGGGATCGCTTGCAAGCCGCCGCGAATAATCTCGGCCAGATAGGCGGCGGCGAACAGGATGAAAGCGACCTGGGCGCGCAGCAGCTTGTCGATCGTGAACCCGGTCGGCAGGAACAACGGGAGCATCACCGAGGCCATGAACAAAACGGTGATCAGCGGCACCCCGCGCACCAGTTCGATGTAGCAGACGCTGACCACCCGCACCGCCGGCAGATTCGAACGCCGGCCGAGCGCCAGCAAAATCGCGAATGGAAACGCGAACACCACCCCGACAACGGCCAGGATCAGCGTCAGCGGCAGCCCGCTCCACGATGCGGTCTCGACATAGCTGAGGCCGAAGACGCCGCCCCACATCAAGACGCCGACAACGACAAGCCCCGAGGGCCACAGCAACATCAGCCGCCGACCCCACAGACGCCGGTCGCAGCTCGCCAGGATCATCGCGATAAAGATGACGACGACGAGCAGCGGCCGCCACTGCTCCGCATAGGGATAAACGCCAAACAGGATGAACCGGTATTTCTCAGCGATAAACGCCCAGCAGGCGCTCCCCTCTTGCCCCATGGCGGCACGGCAGGCCTGGCCATTCGGCGCGCTCCAGATCGCGTCGACCAGCGCCCAGCGGATCATCGGTGGGATCGTGACCACCAGAAAATAAACCGCGATCAGAGTGAGGATCGAATTGAAGACGCTGTTGAACAAATTGGCGCGCAGCCAGCCGATGATCCCGGTCGAGGCAACCGGAGGGCGCTCGACCGGCGCGGGCAGATCATGGGCGATGTCGGTCACCCTCAGCGCTCCACCAGCGCGACGGCGCGGTTGTAGAGGTTCATCGCCAGCGAGATGACGAGGCTGATCACGAGATAAACCGCCATGATCATCGCGATCCCTTCAACCGCATGCCCGGTCTGGTTGATTGTCGTGTTGGCGATCGAGACGAGATCGGGATAGCCGATGATCACGGCGAGCGAGCTGTTCTTTGTCAGGCTGAGATACTCGCTGGTCATCGGCGGGACGATGACCCTGAGCGCCTGCGGCAACACGACGAGCCGCATGCGCTGCCAGGCGGTCAGGCCGAGCGCCGAAGCCGCTTCGCTCTGCCCCCAGCTGACCGCGAGGATCCCGGCGCGCACGATCTCGGCGATGAAGCTGCCGGTATAAATCACCAGGCCGATCAACAGCGCGGCGAATTCGGGCGAAAAGACGATGCCGCCGGTGAAATTGAAACCGTGCAATGCCGGAACATCGAGCCGCAGCGGCATGCCGGCGGCGAGGAAAACGGCTAACGGCAAGCCGAGGATCAGCCCCAACCCTACCCATCCGCTGGGGAATTGCTGTCCGGTGCGCGCCTGCCGCGCTCGCGCCCAGCTCGAGATCGCCCAGGCCACGATGCACCCGATCACCAGCGCTCCCAGCATCCAGGGGTAGGCCGGGTCCTCCAGTGGCACTGGAAAGTCGATGCCGCGATTGCTGACGAAGACGCCGGGGAGCGGCTCCCAGGCCTGGCGTGGCGCCGGTGCGGCCTGCCGCAACATCCCCCACCAGAACAGCAATTGCAGCGCCAGCGGGATATTGCGGAAACTCTCGACATAGATCTGGGCAAGCTTGGCGACGAGCCAGTTGCGCGACAGCCGCGCCAAGCCCACCACCGTGCCGACAATGGTCGCCAGTACGATCCCGATCGTCGACACATAGAGCGTATTGGTCAGGCCGACCAGGAATGCGCGTGAGTAGGCATCCGCGGGTGAATACGCGATCAGCGACTCGCCGATGCCAAACTTGGCCTCGTCGGCGAGAAAGCCGAACCCGCCGGCGATCCCACGCTCCTTGAGGTTGACCACCGTGTTGTGGACGAGAAACCCGGCGACCGCGGCGAGCGCAGCGACAAACAGGATTTGCATGACGACGGCGCGAACCGCCGGGTCGTGCCACGGCGGCGGCCGTGTCGGCTTGAGCGCCCTGTTCGCGGTTTCGCTTGTCACGGTTCGCTCGGGCGCCGCCGGTCAGCGGATCGGCATCGCGTAGATCAGCCCGCCCTTGGTCCACAGATTGTTGTAGCCGCGCTCGAACTTGATCGGCGTGGCGAGGCCGAGATGCCGGTCAAAGATCTCGCCGTAATTGCCCACCGCCTTGATCGCGTTGTAGGCCCATTTCTCGTCGAGCCCCAAGGCCTTGCCCATGCCCGGGGTGGCGCCGAGCATGCGCTTGACGTTGGGGTCGTCGCTCTTGGCCATGTCATCGAGATTCTTCTGGGTGATGCCCCTCTCCTCGGCCTCGAACAACGCATAGACCACCCAATCGACGATGTCGTGCCACTGCTCGTCGCCATGGCGCACCACCGGGGCAAGCGGCTCCTTCGAGATGCGCTCGGGCAGCACGATGTAGTCGTCCGGATTGCTCGCCCTGCCGGACCGCTGCGCCGCCAGTCCCGAGGCGTCGCCGGACATGACATCGCACCGGCCCGAGAAGAACGCGGCATAGATCTCGTCAACCTTCTCGATGACGACCGGCTTGAACTCCATCTTGTTGGCGCGGAAATAGTCCGCCAGGTTGAGCTCGCTCGTGGTCCCGGGAGCAACGCAGATCGTGGCGCCGTTCAATTCCTTGCCGCTTTTGACGTTGAGCTTTTTCGGCACCATGAAGCCCTGGCCGTCATAGAACACCACCGGTCCGAAATTGAGCCCGAGCTCGGTGTCGCGCTGCAAGGTCCAGGTCGTATTGTTCGACAGGATGTCGACTTCGCCGGATTGCAGCGCCGTGAAGCGCTGCTGCGCGGTCAGCGGCACGTATTTGACTTTCTCGGAATCGCCGAGGATCGCCGCCGCGATCGCCCGGCAGATATCGACGTCGAGGCCGCTGTATTTGCCCTGGCTGTCGGGCATGCCAAAACCCGGGATGCCGGTCGGCACGCCGCAGGTCAACGCTCCGGCCTGGGTGATTTTGTCGAGCGTCGGCCCGGCCTCGGCGGGCGCCGCAAGCCCGAAGCCGATACCGATCGCCAGCGCGGCTATCGCCCGCCATCCTGTGGTGATCATCCCATCCCCCTATGTTCTTGCGCAGTCGGGTTACGCAAATTTTGAGCCGACGCTAGCACAGCTGCGCGAGTGTCGCGACGGCGACGGTTAGCCCGCGCCGCGGATCTCGGCGATGTGCCGCTCGACCGCGCGCCGCAACTCCTCAGGGCGCGGACCGGCGCGGGCGATGGCGCGCGACACGGAAGGGATGAGCCGCGAAAAGTGGCCCCCCAAACTGCTGCGAACATCGCCGATCGTCGCGCCCTGGGCGCCGATCCCCGGAACGAGCAGCAGCGCGTTGGGCAGGCGCGCGGCAAGATCGGCGGCTTCCCGCCCCAGTGTCGCCCCGACCACCGCACCGATGAAACCGAGTTTGTCCGACCCGTCGGCCGCGTTTCGCGCGGCAATCTGGTCGGCCAGGTGCTCGGCTACCGACCGGCCATCCGGCAGCCTCGCCTGCTGAAGTTCGGTCCCCTCGGGATTGGACGACCGCACGACGACGAACACTCCGGCGTCCTCGCGCCGCGCGAGTTCGATGATCGGGTCCAGTGAGCCGAGGCCGAGATAGGCGTGCAGGGTGATGGCATCCCCACCAAACGGGCTGTCCCGCCCCAAAAAAGCCTCGCCATAGGCCGCCGCAGTCGATTCGATGTCGCCGCGCTTGACATCTATGATGACCAGCGCCCCATGGCTTTGCGCCGCTTCGACGGTTTGGCGTAGCACCGCCATTCCGGCCGCCCCATGGCGCTCGAAAAAAGCGGCCTGCGGCTTGACGCAGGCAACCAGGGGCGCGCAGACCTCGACCAGGCGCTCGCAAAACGACAGCAATCCCTGCACGTCATCGGCCAATCCCCAGCCTTTGAGGAGATCGGCCGAGGGATCGATCCCGACGCACAGCGCGGACCGCGCCGCGGCGAGGGTGACAAATCGCTGTTGGAACGGGAGTGTCATCGCGCGTGTCGTATAACAGAGTGCGGATTGTGGAAACCAGTCCGGTCGAAGGGTCGATCCCTGCCTCCGCTCGGGACGACGAAAGGCGCACCGTTGCAATCGCCGCTGCTGCGAACCACACTCGCCCTTGCCCCTGTCGACAAGGACACCCCGCATGGAAATGACCGGCGAGCGCCGCATCCCCGCCCCGCGCCAGCGCGTCTGGGAGCGGCTCAACGACCCTGAGACCTTGAAGCAGTGCATTCCAGGCTGCGAGACCATCGAGAAGGTCTCCGACACGGAGTTCACCGCCAAGGTCACGGCCAAGGTCGGGCCGGTCAAGGCGAGCTTCTCCGGCAAGGTGACGCTGTCCGACCTCGACCCGCCCTCGGGCTATACGATCACCGGCGAGGGAACCGGCGGGGTCGCCGGCTTCGCCAAGGGCGGCGCCAAGGTGACGCTGGAGGAAGAGGGCGGCGAGACGGTGTTGCGCTATGGCGCTTCGGGCCAGGTCGGCGGCAAGCTGGCGCAGATCGGCTCGCGCCTGATCGACGCCACCGCGCGCAAGATGGCCGACGAGTTTTTCAGCCGCTTTGTCACTGTGATGAGCCCCCAAGGGTCGGCACCGACGTAATCTCTCCTTGGGGTTTCGGATCATGGTGCCTTGACCCGAGGGCGGCGGCGCAGGAAACTTGGTTAAGGCGACGGCGCCAGATCGGCTGATTTGAGGGAGGTTTGCAATGCAGAAGACGGTGAGCCTCACCGTGAACGGCAAGCCGGCAACAGCGACGGTCGAGGGGCGCACCCTCCTGGTGCAGCTCCTGCGCGAGATGCTCGGCCTGACCGGGACGCATGTCGGTTGTGACACCAGCCAATGCGGCGCCTGCGTCGTTCATGTCAACGGCGAGGCCGTGAAGGCCTGCACGCTTCTGGCGGTGCAGGCCGAAGGCGCCAACGTGCTGACGATCGAGGGCGTCGCCAATGGCGACACGCTGCACCCGATGCAGGAAGCCTTCCGCAACAACCACGCGCTGCAATGCGGCTTCTGCACCCCGGGGATGGTGATGAGCGCGCTCGATCTGGTGAAGAACAATGCCCGCCCGACCGAACGCGAAGTCCGCGAGTATCTCGAAGGCAATCTGTGCCGCTGCACCGGCTACCACAACATTGTGCTCGCGATCATCGAGGGTGCGGCGGTGATGCGCGGCGAGACGCCGCCGGCGCCTGCCCATGGAGTGGCTGCGGAGTAACGGCGATGGCTGACGGATCGATCGGCCAACCGATTAGGCGGCGCGAGGACTACCGGTTCCTGACCGGACAGGGGACCTATACCGACGACATCAACCGGCCGGGCCAGCTGCACGCCTTTATCCTGCGGAGCCCGCACGCCAACGCGCGGATCAATAACATCGACACGAAGGCCGCGGCATCGGCTCCGGGCGTCGTCGCCGTATTTACCGGCGCTGACATGGCGGCCGATGGCATCGGCGGTCTGCCGTGCGGCTGGCTGATCAATTCGAAGGACGGCTCGCCGATGAAGGAACCGCCGCATCCGGTGCTTGCTGACGGGCATGTGCGCCATGTCGGCGACCCGGTCGCCGTGGTGATCGCCGACAGCTTGGTCGCGGCGCGCGATGCCGCTGAAAAGATTGCGGTCGGCTATGCGGTCGAGCCGGCGGTCGTCGACGTCGCCGAGGCGTTGAAACCCGGCGCGCCGCAGGTGTGGGGCGACCAGGCGCCCGGGAACATCTGCTACGACTGGCATCTGGGCGACTTGGCCGCGGTCGATGCCGCGTTCGCCAAGGCGGCCAAGACCGTCAAGCTCGATCTCGTCAACAACCGGCTGGTGCCCAACGCGATGGAGCCGCGCGCGGCGATCGGTGAGTTCGACCGCGCCACCGGCGAGCACACGCTCTATACGACGAGCCAGAACCCGCATGTGATCCGGCTGTTGATGGGCGCCTTTGTGCTGCACCTGCCCGAAGCGCGGCTGCGCGTCGTCGCCCCCGATGTCGGCGGCGGCTTCGGCTCGAAGATTTACCACTATGCCGAGGAGGCGATCGTCACTTGGGCCGCGGCCAAGGTGAGGCGTCCCATCAAATGGACCGCCGAGCGCTCGGAAAGCTTCATGTCGGACGCGCACGGCCGCGACCATGTCACGCATGTCGAGCTGGCGCTCGATGCGAACGCCAAGTTCCTCGCGCTCAAGGTGTCGACCTTGGCCAATATGGGCGCCTATCTGTCGACCTTTGCGACCTGCATCCCGACCTATCTCTATGGAACGCTGCTCGCCGGCACCTATACGACCCCGGCGATCTACGTCGAGACCAAGGCCGTCTTCACCAACACCGTGCCGGTCGACGCTTATCGCGGCGCCGGGCGGCCCGAGGCGACCTTCCTCGTCGAGCGCATCGTCGACCTCGCCGCCGACGAGTTAGGGCTCGACCCGGCGGAATTGCGCCGCCGCAATTTCATCCCGGCCAATGGGTTCCCCTATCAGACCCCGGTTGCGCTGCAATATGACAGCGGCGACTACCAGACGACGCTGCAGATGGCATCGGAAGCGGCCGGCTACCCGGGCTTTGAGGCGCGGCGCCGGGAAGCCGCCGGACGTGGGAAGCTGCGCGGCATCGGCATCGCCACCTATATCGAGGCCTGCGGCATCGCGCCCTCGGCCGTGGTCGGCTCGCTCGGCGCCCGCGCCGGCCTCTTCGAATCGGCTGAGGTGCGGGTCCATCCTACCGGCAGCGTCTCGGTCCTGACCGGGTCGCACAGCCACGGCCAGGGGCACGAGACGACCTTCTCCCAGCTTGTCGCCGACGGGCTCGGCATCCCGATCGAACAGGTCGAGATCGTGCACGGCGACACCGCCAAGATCCCCTACGGCATGGGGACCTACGGCTCGCGCTCGCTGGCGGTCGGCGGCAGCGCGATCATCAAGGCGATGGACAAGGTGGTCGCCAAGGGCAGGAAGATCGCCGCTCATCTGCTGGAGGCATCCGAGGCCGATATCGAATTCAAGGATGGCCAGTTCAGCGTCGCCGGCACCGACCGCTCGAAGAGTTTGGGCGAAATCGCGCTGACCGCCTATGTGCCGCACAATTTCCCGCATGACGAGCTGGAGCCCGGGCTCGACGAGACCGCGTTCTACGACCCGAAGAATTTCACGTTCCCGTCGGGGGCGCATATCGCCGAAGTCGAGATTGACCCCGACACCGGTCATCTGACGATAGTCAACTTCACCGCGTCGGATGATTTTGGCCGGATCATCAACCCGATGATTGTCGCCGGCCAGGTCCATGGTGGCCTTGCCCAAGGGATCGGCCAGGCGTTGCTTGAAGGCTGCGTCTACGACAAGGAGACCGGGCAGCTGTTGACCGGCTCCTACAACGACTACGCGATGCCGCGGGCCGAGGATCTGCCGAATTTCGCGCTGTCGACCCATGTGACGCTGTGCACCCACAACCCGCTCGGGGTCAAAGGCTGCGGCGAAGCCGGTGCGATCGGCGCCCCGGCGGCGATCGCCAACGCGATCGTCGATGCGCTGAAGGGATTGGGGGTGCGCCATGTCGAGATGCCGGCGACCCCGGAAAAGCTGTGGCGGCTGATCCAGCAGCACCAGCCGCGCGCCGCGGAATAGGCAGAAAGCAAAAGGCTTTCTTACGGATCGGATAGGGAGAGGCCCGATGTACGAATTCGATTATGTCAGCGCGACGAGCCTCGACGATGCGGCCGGCAAGCTGAGCGATGCCGACGCCAAGCTGGTCGCGGGCGGCATGACGCTGATCCCGACGCTAAAGCTGCGTCTCGCCAAGCCTTCTCAGCTGATCGATCTCGGTGCGATCGCCTCGCTCAAGGGCATCACCGAGGAGGGCGACGCGGTGGTGATCGGCGCGATGACCCGCCATGCCGAGGTCAACCGCTCCGATGTCGTCAAGCGCGCGATCCCGGCATTGGCGGCGATGGCCGGGATGATCGGCGACCCGGCGGTGCGCAACCGCGGCACGATCGGCGGCTCGATCGCGAACAACGACCCGGCCGCCGACTACCCCGCGGCGGTCGTCGCGCTCAACGCGGTGGTGCGCACCAACAAGCGCGAGATCGCCGCGGACGCCTTTTTCACCGGCCTCTTCGAGACCGCGCTCGGCGAGGGCGAGGTTATCACCGCGGTGCGCTTCCCGAAGGTGGCACAGGCGAACTACCAGAAATTCAGGAACCCGGCCTCGCGCTACGCGATCGTCGGCGTCTTCGTCGCTCGCACCCCCGCGGGGGTGCGGGTCGCGGTGACCGGCGCCGGCGCTTGCGTCTTCCGCGTGACGGCGATGGAAGCCGCGCTGGCGCGCTCGTTTGCGCCAGACGCGATCAAGGACATTGCGATCCCCGATACCGACCTCAACTCCGACATCCACGCCAGCGCCGAATACCGCGCCCACCTCGTCAACGTGATGGCCCGCCGCGCCGTCGCGGCGTGCGCTTGATCAGCTGCCGAGCAGACGCACCCGATCCGCCAGATCCGGCCGGCCGGCCGCTGTAGCAAAGCACCTATCCGCCGTGACGACATGCGTGTCGAGATGCAATGCCACGGCGAGATAGATGCAGTCGTAGACCGGGTGCCGCAACTCGACCGCCAGGGCCAAAGCCGCTTGCAGGTGTGGCTCCATCGGTAGCGACGCGACCGGCGCTTTGATCAACTCGTCGAGGAATTCAGCCGCCTCGGCGAGCGCCAGCTCGCCGAGGCTGACGCCGCGCCAAAGTGCATTCGTCGCCTCCGCGAGCCACAGCGCCGGCGCGATCAGCTCTTGGGTGCGCAGCGACAGGGCCGCCTCCGTACCCGGTTCGCTGAGCACCCATTTCAGCGCAACCGAGGCATCAACGATCACCTTCATCGTTCATTCCGGGCCTGCCTGACAAGCTCCTCGGAAGGGGTCAGGTTCCTGCCGCGGGTCTTCTCCCGCAATTTCGCCGCGCGCTCCCAAAAGCCGTCCCGGTTGGGGCACAGAGCGGTTTCAAGGATGATGCGGTGCTCGGCTTCGGCGCTCCGGCCGTGTTCGGCGGCGCGGCGCTTCAAGGCTTCAACAATATCTTGGGGGACGTCTCGGACAAGCAGTTGGGCCATGCTAAGCTCCTTGTGGGCTATCATATGATAGCACCCATGATATGCTCCACTACATTGCCGAGGTGGCGCGGCTGTCGCGGAGCGATTAGATATCTCGGATCTGGAGAACGCGGCCGGGGCTCGCTTGGCTGGCGTTTCTCGCTTCCCCTCTCCCGTCGGGAGAGGGATTTTGTTGCGATCGGGACCTCGATTGGATGCGCAGCCCTCAATGACCCCCCTCCCCGCTTCGGTTGGCGACACCCTTGAGATGCTCGGCAGCGCCGATTATGTCGCCGATCGTTCGCTGGCAACGGCGGTGCATCTGGCATTGCATCTGAACCGCCCGCTGTTTCTCGAAGGCGAGGCCGGGGTCGGCAAGACCGAGATCGCCAAGGTGCTGGCGACCGCGCTGAAGCGGCGGCTCATCCGCCTGCAATGCTATGAGGGGCTCGATGTTTCTTCGGCGGTCTATGAATGGGACTACGCCCGCCAGATGATCGAGATCCGCCTCGCCGAGGCGGGCGAGGAAGACCGCAGCGAGATCGAGAGCACGATCTTTTCCGACCGGTTTCTGATCAAGCGGCCATTGTTGCAGGCCCTTGAGCCGGAGTTGGGCGGCGCGCCGGTCCTCTTGATCGACGAGCTCGACCGCACCGACGAGCCGTTCGAAGCCTATCTCCTGGAACTGCTCTCCGATTTTCAGGTGACGATCCCCGAGATCGGCACGATCCGCGCCGAGCAACCGCCGATCGTCGTCATCACCTCGAACCGCACGCGCGAGATCCACGACGCACTGAAGCGCCGCTGTTTCTACTATTGGGTCGATTATCCCAATGCCGAGCGGGAACTTGAAATATTGCACCGCAAGGCGCCGCGGACTAGCGCCAGCTTGTCGCGCGAGGTCGTCGAGTTCGTCCAGAAGTTGCGCAAGATGGATCTCTTCAAATTGCCGGGCATCGCCGAGTCGATCGATTGGGCGGAGGCCTTGATGCAGCTCGACGCGCTCGAACTGACCCCCGCGGCGATCAACGACACGCTGGGCGTCCTTCTCAAATACCAGGACGACATCGCCCGTATTCAAGGCAGCGAGGCCGCAAAGATCCTGGAGCAGGTCAAGGCCGAGATCGCCGCCGCCCCGCGCGAGCAATAATTCACAATGAGACAGCGAGGCTGTGAGATTTTATTGAATCAAATGACGATATTTGCGCCTGGATATATCTACTAGGATGGCGCCTATCATTGGTGGAGTCTAACCCTGAGGAGGATGAGATTTGGGGAACCTCGTTGATCGATTGCTCGTTCCTCTAAGCTGTAGTCTGCTTCACTGTGGGATTAGAAAGCTAATGATTAGAGAAGCTTGGGTTATTAAGCAAAGGTTTCAGCAAGGTGAGAAATAACGTCTCATCTCACTGCCTCGCTGTCTCATTGTGAATAAATGAGCGACGCCGCTGCACTGCAACCGACCGATGGGCGGCTCCTCGCCAATCTGATGCATTTTGCCCGCACGCTGCGGGCGGCGGGGCTGCCGGTCGGGCCGGGCAAGGTGCTCGACGCGGTCGCCGCGGTCGAGGCGGTCGGCATTACCGATCGGCGCGACTTCTACTGGACCTTGCATGCCGTTTTGGTCAACCGGTCCGACCAGCGGATGCTGTTCGACCAGGCCTTCCATGTCTTCTGGCGCAATCCCGAGCTCTTGAAGAAGATGCTGGCGCTGGTCCTGCCCGAGCTCAACATCGAGATGCCGCAGGAAGCGGGCGCGGAGATGCTGCGCCGGCTGGCCGAGGCATTGCACCCCAACCAGGAGGCTCGAGAGAGCGGCGAGAGCGAGCTCGAATTCGACGCGGCGATGACCTTCTCCGATACGGAGCAGCTGCGCACGATGGATTTCGAGAAAATGTCATTGGACGAGCTGGCCCGAGCCAAAGCCGCGATCGCGCGGCTGCAATTGCCGATCATGGACCTGCCGACCCGACGCTTTGCCCGCGACCCGCATGGCGCCCGCGCCGATATGCGCGCGACATTGCGCGCGGCCTTGCGATCGGGCGGGCTGATCGAGCTGAAACGCAAGAGCCGGCGCCGTCGCCCGCCGCCGCTTGTCGTCTTGTGCGACATTTCCGGCTCGATGAGCCGCTATAGCCGCGTCTTCTTGCATTTCATGCACTCGATCACCAACGACCGCGACCGCGTCTTCACCTTTGTGTTCGGCACGCGGCTGACCAACATCACCCGCTATCTGCGCCATCGCGATGTCGACCTCGCGCTCGACCGGGTCGCCGAGGCGGTCATCGACTGGTCCGGCGGTACGCGGATCGGCCATTCGGTCGCCGAGTTCAACCAGCTGTGGTCACGCCGCGTCCTGGGCCAGGGGGCGGTCGTGCTGCTGATCACCGACGGGCTCGACCGCGACGCCGGCACCGGCCTCGCGCACGAGATGGACCGGCTGCACCGCTCCTGCCGTCGCCTGATTTGGCTCAACCCGCTGTTGCGCTACGAGGGGTTCGAACCAAGATCTCTGGGGATGAAGGCGATGCTGCCCTATGTCGACGAGTTTCGCCCGGTGCATAATCTGGAAAGCCTCGAAACCCTGGTCGAGGTGATCAGCGCGGCGGCGCAGCGGCAGAGTACGGCAGCGATGGCGCGCGAAACATATGGGATGAGAGAAGAATGACCGATACAGCCGAGATCCTCGAACAGGCGGCGCGCTGGCGCGAAGCCGGCCAGGGCGTGGCGCTGGCCACCGTGGTCAAGACCTGGGGGTCGTCGCCGCGACCAGCCGGCGCCAAGCTCGCGATTGCCGAAGGTGGCGCGTTTGTCGGCTCGGTGTCGGGCGGCTGCGTCGAAGGCGCGGTCATCGGCGAGGCGCAGGAGGTGATCCGCGACGGCAAACCGCGCCTCCTCGATTTCGGCATCACCGACGACCAGGCCTGGGAAGTCGGTCTCGCCTGCGGCGGCAAGATCGAGATCTTTGTCGAGCGCGTCGAATGAAGGAGAAATACCTCGATCGGGTTATCGCCGCCGGGCATGAGGCGCGCTCGGTCGCGCTCGCCACCGAATTGAAAAGCGGTGCGCAATTGCTGCTCGACAGGGACCGGTTTGATGGCGAGCTTGCGCTCGACGAGGCGCAGCGCGCGGCGATGCGCGACGCGCTGCGCGCCGACCGCAACCTGACGCTCGAAACCGCCCAAGGCCGCGTCTTCGTCCAGGTGTTCAGCCCGCCGCGGCGCTGTTTTGTGATCGGCGCGGTGCATATCGCGCAGCCGCTGACCCGGATGCTGGCCCTGACCGATTACCGCGCGATCGTCATCGATCCGCGTGGGTCGTTTGCCACCGAAGCGCGCTTTCCCGGCGTCGAACTCACCACCGACTGGCCGGACGAGGCGCTGGAGCGGCTCAAGCCCGACCATCGCTCGGCGGTCGTCACGCTGACGCACGACCCCAAGCTCGACGATCCGGCGCTTGCTGTGGCGCTGCGCTCGGAGTGCTTCTACATCGGCGCACTCGGCTCGAAACGCACCCATGCACGGCGCCTGGAGCGCCTCGCCGAACTGGGCTTCGGCGATGCTGACTTCGCCCGCATCCGCGGCCCGATCGGGCTGGCGATCGGGGCGGTGTCGCAGGCCGAGATCGCGATCTCGATCCTCGCCGAGATGACCCAGGTGCTGCGCAAGGGCGACGCCGCGGCACCAAAGGCCGAGGCAGCGTGAAGTTCGGCGAAGTCCCGCTCGCGGAGGCGACGGGCGCGATCCTGGCGCACAGCCTCAAACTCGGTACCGCAGTGCTGAAAAAAGGGCGCGTGTTGTCGCCGGCCGATATCGCGCTGATCGCCACATCGGGGCTCGACCATATCGTCGCGGCCCAGTTCGATCCGGGCGACATTCGCGAGGATGCGGCGGCGACGCGGATCGCCGCCGCCGCCGCCGGGGACGGCATCACGACAGCGACCGCCTTCACCGGCCGGGCCAATTTGTTCGCCGACATGCGCGGCCTCCTCGTCGTCGACCGCGACCGGCTCGACCGGCTCAACTCGGTCGACGAAGCGGTGACCCTGGGGACATTGCCGCCGTTTGCCGTGGTCGAGCCGCGCCAGATGGTCGCGACGGTCAAGATCATCCCGTTCGCGGTGCCGGAGGCGGCGGTCGAGGCCGCAATCGCCTGCGCCACGGAAGGCGCGAAGCTGCTGCGCGTCGCCGCGTTTGTGCCGCGTCGTGTCGTGCTGATCCAGACCCGGCTGCCCGGGTTCAAGGAAAGCATCCTCGACAAGACCAAGGAGGTGACCGGACAGCGCCTCGCCGCGCTCGGCTGTACTCTGGTCTCCGAGGAACGCTGCGCGCACGAAGCGACCGATCTGGCGCCGCGCATCGCCGCGGCGATCACGGCCGGCGCCGAGATGGTGCTGGTGCACGGCGCCTCGGCGATCGTCGACCGGCGCGACGTGATCCCGCAGGCGGTGGTCATGGCCGGCGGGCATATCGACCATTTCGGCATGCCGGTCGATCCGGGCAATCTATTGCTGCTCGGCCATGTCGAGGACAAGCCGGTGCTGGGCCTGCCGGGCTGCGCGCGCTCGCCCAAGGTCAACGGCTTCGACTGGGTGCTGGAGCGGCTGGTCGCCGGGCTGCCGGTCGGTCCGCGCGAGATCATGGGCATGGGCGCCGGCGGCCTCCTGGCCGAGATCCCGTCGCGGCCGCTGCCGCGCGCCGCGGCGAGCCCGGCGCCCGCCGCCCATGTCGTCGAGAAACCCGCCCCCGGCCCGCGTATCGCCGCGCTATTGCTGGCGGCCGGCCAGTCGCGGCGGATGGGGACGAACAAGCTGTTGGCCGAGATCGACGGCCGCCCGATGGTCGCGCGCACGGCACAACGGCTATTGTCGTCGCACGCCCGGCCGATCGTCGCCGTGCTCGGCAACCAGGCCGACGCGGTCGACACCGCGCTCGGCCGCTTGCCGGTCGAGCGGGTGCGCAATCCCGCCTTCGCCGAAGGCCTCTCGACCTCGTTGAAGCGCGGGTTGGCGGCATTGCCGCCCGACATCGACGGCGTCGTCGTCTGCCTCGGTGACATGCCGCTGGTGACGGGGCGCGACCTCGACCGGTTGATCGCCGCGTTCAACCCGTTGGAAGGGCGCGCGATCATCGTGCCGACCCGCCGCGGCAAGCGCGGCAACCCGGTGCTGTGGGCCCGGCGCTTCTTCCCGGAAATGGCCGAGCTGGCCGGCGATGTTGGCGCGAAGCACCTGATCGGCGAGCATGCCGAACTGGTCTGCGAGGTCGAGATGGATACCGACGGCGTGCTCGTCGACATCGACACGCCCGACGCCCTCGCCGCGCTTCGCAACAAGGTAAAGCCGAGCGCGGCGTGACCCGCTAAAAATTGTCGTCGTTCCGGGGCGCTGCGCAGCAGCGAACCCGGAACCCATGAACACAAGCCTCTGGAATATGGATCCCGGGTTCGCAGCCTTTGGCCCCGCCCCGGAATGACGGACTTTTTCGTCTACCGCGTTGCGTTGTGGACCAGATACGCGGCGAAATCCGCCGGGGTCAGCTTCATGTCGCGGCGGTCGCTGTCGCCGGCCAGCGCGCGCGAGACGATGATGTGGTTCTCGACATGGTCGGCGACGACGCGGAATACCCCGGCGGCGCCCTTGAGCTTCGGGTAGAGCTGCGGGTCGATCATCTTTTCCTTGCGGGCGAGCCGCTCGAGCGCCTCGGCCTCGGATAGTCCTTCGACCTCCTCGCGGCGCACGATCTTCCAATCGGCTTCGCCGGCCCAGCCGGCGACGGCCAGCGCCTTCGGGTCATCCTCGCAAATTCCCAGTTTGTAGAGATGCTTGCCGAACCCGACATCGGATGCCCAGCGGGCGAGTTTGGCGCTGCGTGCGACATAAAGTATCGGCATGCGTGTCTCGCTTTCCCGGCGCGGGAATAAATCCTTAACCACACCCGTTACAACGCAGCTTCGCCGGTTCCGTCAACCCCCCGGATTTCCCATGGGACCCCTGCCATGCCGATGCTGATCGGATCTACGATCGTTGTCTGCACCCTCTTCAGCATGATGCTCGGTCAGATCGCGATGGGAATGGAAGCGGCCGGCGTATTGCTCGCCGCTGTGGTGCTGATGAGCGTGCAACACGAGTAATCGCAGCGGCGGCGCGTAGGCATCAGCCCCAATACCGCCCGCTGCTGCCGACGGCGACGGTGATCAGCCCGAGGATCAGGTTGATCGTGACGATGACGCGGATCTGGTTGAGCTGACCCGCGGCCGAGGGGTAATCCTGCCGCCCCAGCGCCGCCCGGAAGCGCCGCCAGGGGGCGAAATAGAGGTGGAAGAACAATAGCATCATGACGATGCCGAGACCCTGCATCAGGTTGATGTGCAGGCCGATCCTGGCAAATCCGCCGTAAACCCCGAAAATCATCGCGTAGCCGCTCACCAGCAGCAGCACGATCGCGGCGAACACCCAGAGGAAGAACCGCTCCAACGCGCGCGACCACAATAGGAGCCGCGGCCCGGCTTCGAGCGGCGCGGTGGCCGGCCGCAGCGCCACCAGCGCGAAGAACATGCCACCGACCCAGACCACCGCCGACAGGCTGTGGAGAACCAAGGCGATGGTGGCTGTGGCGTTCATGACTAGGGCGTTCACTGTTCAGTCGCCATAAGCCGGCGCGCGGCGGGCCAACCCGCCGAACAGATCGAGCATTCGGCCGCGCCAGGCGCGCACCGGGTCGTCGGCACTCAGCACCTCGAAATCGCTGATCGCCCGCGCCCATTGGAAGGCGCCGAACACGGTGTAGTCGGCATAGGCGGGAGCCTCGCCCGACACGAAACTCTGCCGCTCGACCGTGCGGCGCAGCGGATCGAGGCTGGCGCGGAACGCAGGCAGCCGCGCGTTCCGGTCGCCGACGAATTCCTCGAGCGTGGTACCGAAGCGCGGTTCCCGGTCGCTGCGGAAATAAGCCTTATCCTGTGGCCCGATATGGCGGTAGATGTCGAGCAGCACCAACCGGATCAGCCCGGGTTGCAGCACCGTTTCGGTCCAGTTCTGGACAAAGCGAGTGAGCGCCCGCGCGCTGTCGCTGGCGAACAGCGAGGGCCGGTCGGGATAGCGCTCCTCAAGGTAGTCGGCGATCGCCGTCGAATCATGGACGACCCGGTCGCCGTCGCGGATCACCGGGACCCGCCCAGCATTCGGTGTTGGCAGCTTGTCCTTTTCGGTGAAGCGCCACGGCACGGTCTCGACCGCCAGCCCCTTGTGCGCGAGTGCCATCTTCGCGCGCCAGCAGAACGGGCTGAAGCGGCGATCGGCCTCCACGCCGGCCAAATCGTACATCGTGATCGTCATAGCCCGGATCCTTTCTTGAGCCAGTTCCATCGCGAGCGCGGCCCGAGATTGCGTCGTCGTTTCGCTCCTCGCAATGACAACTCAAGCTCACGGCTTGGACGGGCGGAAATCCTGGTCGGGAAAGGCCGCGACGGTCGGCGCCTGGATCACGATCATCGGGTGATCGGCGCTCTGATGACAGGCGTTGCAGGCGTTGGTCAGCTCGCCGTAAGCCTTGCTGAAGGCGGCTTGGTCCTTGTCCTTGATCGCCACGTCGAGCGCTTCCATCGGCGGCTCGACGGTCGAAACAATCGCCGGCGGCATCGCCAGGTTCCCGTGCTTGGGCACCAGTTTACCGATGTCCTCGAACGTCTCCCGCAATTCGCCCAGCTCGTAGGCGGCATAGGCCCAGTTCTGGGTCTGGCCGGCGAGGCCGAGCTTGATGTGCCGCGGCTGCACAAACGCGGTCATCAAGTCGCCGAGGCCGGGGTGGTAGGGGGAAGCGGATTTGGTCTCCTGCTCGTTCATGCCGGGCATGCTGCTGCGCTGTTGCGCCAGGCCCGGCAGCGGCGCGGCGAACGCAACCAGGGCAAAGCCGGCGAGGATCGAGCGAGGCAGGCTGCGCATGACCGGTGACCTCTATCCGATAATTGCGGCAACCAGGGCCGCGGCTATGGCGCCTGCTATCACGACGAGCCAGGGCGGCGCCGCCCACAGCGCCAACAGCAGAAAGGCCGCGATCCCCAGGGCAAAATCGGCGGGGCCGAAGATCGCGCTCGTCCAGACCGGCCGGTAGAGCGCGGCGAGCAAGAGGCCGACCACCGCCGCATTGACGCCGCGCATCGCCGATTGCACGGCCAGCCGTCGCCGCAGGGCATCCCAGAACGGCAATGCGCCAATCAGCAGCAGGAATGACGGCAGGAAGATCGCAATCAGGCAGATGAGCCCGCCGAGCCAGCCATTCGGCTTTGGTCCCATGACCGTGCCGAGATAGGCCGAGAAAGTGAAAAGCGGTCCTGGCACCGCTTGCGCCGCACCATAGCCGGCAAGGAAGGTATCGTTCGATACCCAGCCCGGCGGCACGACCTCGGCCTGCAAGAGAGGCAGCACGACATGGCCACCGCCGAACACCAGCGCCCCCGAGCGGTAGAACGAATCGAACAGCTTCATCGGTTGCGCCGGCACCGCCGCCGCGAGCAGCGGCAAGCCGATCAGCAGCCCGAAGAACAGGACCGCGGCGGCGATCGACCAGGCGCGCGGCAGATGCACCGCGAGCGGCGCGCCCGCTTGCGCCGCGGCGCTGTTGGCGAGCAAGCCCCAGCCGATCAACCCGCCGGCGGCGATCGCGCCGATCTGGCCGACCGACGAGGGCACCGCGAGCGCCAGGATCGCCGCACCGACGGCGATCGTGGCGCGCTCCTTGTCGGGGGCCAGGCTCTTCGCCATCCCCCATACCGCCTGCGCGACGACCGCGACGGCGACGATCTTGAGCCCGTGCAGCCAAGCCGCACCCGACAGATCGCCAAACCGCATCACCCCGTAGCCGAAGAGGATCATCGCCACGGCCGACGGCATCGTGAAGCCGAGCCAGGCGGCCAGCGCCCCCGGCAGACCGGCGCGCAGGATGCCGAGCGAGATCGCGACCTGGCTCGATGCCGGGCCCGGCAGAAACTGGCAGAGCGCGACGATGTCGGCAAAGGCCCCTTCGTCGAGCCATTTGCGGCGCAGGACCAGTTCGGCGCGGTAATAGCCGAGATGGGCGACCGGCCCGCCGAAGCTGGTCAGCCCGAGCCGCAGAAAGACGCGAAACACCTCCGCCGCGTTACCGGCCGCTTTTTCTTCGGACCACGGACGTTCCGCCCACATGCGGCCGGGACGGCTGCGCTCCGGACTTTCCGCCATTACACCGCTTCGCACGACAGCGCGCGACCATCCATGTCGTCGTGATCCATGTGCAGGTGGCGCAGGACGGTCGGCGCAATGTCGACGAGTGAGGTCGGCTCGTGCCGCGCGCCGCGGGCGAACCCACCACCCTCGATCACCAAAAACGGCCGCTGCTCGTTGGCACCGAGCCCGCCATGCTGGCCGAAGCCGATCTTGCTTTCGTTGTCGGCGGGATCCTGCACGATCGGGCAAGAGCCGCGCACTCCGTGCGGGTTGATCTCGTCGTTGCCGGCGAGCGTAACCGCGATCCGCATCGCGGTATTATTGGGCAGCCCGACCGCCGCGAGCCGGTTGCCGACAAACACCTCGCCGACCCAATCCTCGGCCTTCAGAAACCGCGCGACCCGGGAGACCAGATCGCCCTCGGGCTCGGCGAAATAGAGCGTCGCGGCCGTGCCGTTCGGCGCCACGACGACATCGCGCGATTGCGGACCCTCTTTCAGCCCCGCGCCGACCAGCAGCGCATCGAGGTCGACCGCCCGGATGACCGTTTCCATGCCGTGGTCGGAGCCGGTGATGAACAGGATGTCGTTGCCGGAAGGGTCGAGCCGGCGAACAGTCTCGAAGACCTGGCGCGCGCATCGATCGGCGCCGGCGATCGCGCTCTTATGCTCGGGCGAGCCGAGCGGCGCGTGATGGCCGGTATGGTCGGGCTCCGACAGCCACATGATGGCCAGGGACGGGGCGCGCTCCTCGAGGATCTCGGCGCAGAACCGCTCGGTCATCGCGCGGTCGCCGTCGGCGCCCTTCTTCAGCGCGGCGCTCGCCGGGTCGTCGACCGGCCGGCGGCCCGGCCCATAGCTGCCGGCCGCGTGATAGACCCAGCCATGTCCGTCGGGGTCCTGAAAATAGGCCGCACCCGGCGAGACATTGGCGCAGGAGATCGAACTCTCGCCGTGCCAGCGTAGGCGTTCGGCCAGCGTCGGCACATGCAGGGTGCGGCCGGTGGCGCGGCGCATCCGGTCGGGGAAATCGGGGTGGCCCGCCGACCGGCAGACCAGGCCCTCGCCCTCGTCGAGCGCCATCGTGTTGCCGAGTAGGCCATGGCGCGCCGGAAGGCAGCCGGTGGCGATCGAAGCGGCGCTTGCCCGCGTTGTCGACGGAAAGACGCTGCGATGGGCCGCAAAGCTGGCCGCGCGCTGCGACAATTCGACGAGGAACGGCGTCAGGTCAGGATTTATCAAATCCCGGCGCAGACTATCGCAGATGACGATGACAGCCCTGGGGCCTTGTCCAGCGGGTCGTGCGATCATGGCGCCACCCTTTTCAGCTCGCCACTCCGTTCAGCGCAAACTCGAAGATAGCGAAATTGCGCAGTCGTGAGGACCGCGACGATGCGAGATATTCGGGCGAGAGCGGATGCGACAGCAAGAACGGCACGGTCTGCTCGAATTCCCCGCCATGCGAGCGCAGCCGGTGCCCGGCGAGCGCCGACAGATCATGCTCGGCCGCGGTCGCGCCGATCGCGGTGTTGCGGTCGCCGGTCACCACCAGATCGGCCTCGCGGTCGTAGGGCAGCTCGTAAAGCTGCGAGGCCTCGGCGCGGGTCAGCACCGCGGCGATGCCGGGCAGCGAGCGCACCGCTTCGATCAGCGTCGCAAGCGGCACGTCATTCTTGCGGTAGACCCGGACGAACGAGCCGAGCGCACCGTGATGGCGTACGAACGGGTCGGTGATCGGGCAGATGACGCGTACCGCGCCGGCGCCGAACTGAGCGTTGAGGATGTCCTCCAGCAACAGCACATGCGGATGCCCGTCGGGAAGCGCCTTGTCGTTCATCCCGTGATCGGCGGTCACGGCGACGACGCAACCGAGATCTTCGAACCGCGCGAGGCGGTCGTCGAGGGCGTGGTGAAACGCCAGCGCCTCGGGTTCCTCGGGGGCGTGGCCGTGCTGTACGTAGTCGGAAAGCGATAGATAAAGGAGTTGCGAGCGGCCCTGCTCGAGGAGGCTGATGCCGACATCGAGCACGAACAGCGAGAGATCGGCCGAATACATGTCGGGCTTCGGCCGGCCGACCAATGCCTCGACCCCCTCGATGCCGTGCTCGGCCAGGGTGCAGCGATCGGCCTGTTCGGAGGAAATGCAGATCCCGCCACGGCCGATGTCGAGGCCGCTGCCGAGCATGCGGCGCAATTTGTCCTTGGCGGTGATCGCCGCGGTGGGCACGCCGGCCTGCGACATCAGCGCAAGGAGCGTCGCTCCCCGCACCATCTCCGGGTCGGTCATCATGATTTCGGTGCCGCTCAAGCGGTCGAGCGCGAAATTGCCGGCGATGCCGTGCACCAAGGGCGGCGCGCCGGTGACGATCGACAGGTTGTTCGGGTTGGTAAAGGTCGGCATCACGGCATCGGCGAGCGCGTAAAACCCGGCTTCGCGCCAGCGCGCGACGGTCGGGAGCACGCCGGCCTCCAGCCCTGCCTCAAGATAAGCGGGATCGCAGCCGTCGGCGCAGATCACCACGGTCGGGCGCGTTGGGAGGTCGTATGAACGGCCGTTGAGCTCGATCAACTGCACTGAGTAGCCCTTCCGCTCACGAAAATTAACCGTTCGTGCCCGGCCTTAGGCTGGCATCCACGAGAAAGCGCACGGGCCTCTCGTAGAAGGCCACGGATCTAGTCCGTGGGCTGAAGGCCCACGGGCCAAGCCCGGCCATGAACGGAGTGTGAGATACATCCGCCGGGTTGATGTGCGCCTCAAAACGTCGCGCCCGAGGCCAGCCAGCCGCGCACGATCTCCTCACCGGTGGCGAACCACACGCCGTCATGCGCGGCGATGTAGTCGAGCGCCTCGGCGAGCCCCTGGATGCGGTGCGGCACGCCGATCAGGTAGGGGTGCAGGCAGATCGCCATGACCCGGCCGGATTGCGCCCCCTCGGCATAGAGCGTGTCGAACTGGCGCTTTACCGCCGCGACAAACTGATCGATCGTGCCGTTCCTGGTATAGAGGAATGGCGAGTCGTTGATCTCGTAGGAATAGGGGATCGACACCAGCCGCTTGCCGGCGACATCCATCAAAAACGGCTGGTCGTCGCAGACCCAGTCGGCGACATAGAGGCAGCCCTCGTCTATCAGGTAATCTAGCGTGTGCCAGGTCTCGGCCAGCCCCGAGCCAAGCCAGCCGACCGGCTTCTTGCCGCTCAGCGCCGCGATCTTAGAGAGGGTGCGCGCTATCGATTGGCGTTCCTCGTCCGGCTCCATCTGGTTGAGCCAGCGCGAATTGGTCTCGTTATGGCCGAGGATCTCCCAGCCGAGCTCGACTGCCGCCTTCACGATCTGCGGATGGTGGTCGCAGATGTCGCTGTTGAGGTTGGCGCAGGCGCGGATGCCGCGCTTTTGCAGCACCTCCATCATCCGCCAGATGCCGACCCGGTTGCCGTAATCGCGCTGCGCCCAGGCGCGCACCGTGGGCGCCGCCGGCACGCTTGTGTCGTAGGGGCTGCCGGGTATCCCGATGCTCAACGGAAAGAACTCGATGTTGGGGACGATCCAGACCGCGAGCCGGGCGCCGTTCGGCCAGGCGAGCTTGGGCCGGTCGTTGATCGGCACATAGGGGAACGGGCCATAATCGCGCGGTTCCATCGGGACCTCCGTCGCGGCAGAGAGACGCCCGCGGACTATAAGGACAATCCGCACCCGCGCGTACCATATAGCCCTCTCCCTCGATGGGGGAGGGTTTGGAGGGGGTGACCGGCGTACAGTGAGGTCGCAAGATGAAAAGCATCCCATCGCCGGCGCCCATAATCGCGCCCGAACCCTGCGGCGGAATATGACCGAAGCTGAGATGGCCGTCTGGGGACTGATGCGGTCTCGCCAAATCGAAGGATATCGCTTTCGGCGTCAGGTATCGCTCGGGCCCTACATCGTTGATTTTGCATGCCATGCCGCCAGGCTGATCGTCGAGATCGATGGTGGACAGCACGATCAGTCATCCACCGCGGAAACGGAGCGAAGCCGCTTTCTCGAAGGTCAGAGCTACCGGATTTTGCGATTCTGGAACAATGATGTCCTGACAAACCCGGAAGGCGTTTGGGTGACGATCTCCACTGCACTTGCCGAAAATCACCCCCTCCCAGTCCTCCCCCATCGAGGGGGAGGGTCTTTGCGAGAGCGGTCCCGATTACGCGCAAAAACGGACAAGGGTATGCGTCTGGAGTGGTATCGCTTTGGCGATCTGTCGGCGGGGTTGCTCTACGAGGCGCTGCGCTTTCGCCAAGCGGTCTTTGTCGTCGAACAGGCTTCGCCCTATCCCGACCTCGACGGGCAGGACGAGGGCGCGCAGCATCTGATGCTGCGGATCGACCGGGCGCTTGCCGGTTATCTCAGGCTGATCCCCTATCCCGACGACAAGCGCGTCGCGATCGGCCGGGTGGCGGTCGCCGCGCCGCTGCGCCGCCACGGGCTCGCCCGCCTGCTGATGGATGAAGCGCTCGCCCGCTGCCGGCGGGATTACCCCGCTTGCACCGTCACGCTCGGCGCCCAGACCTATCTGGCGCCGTTTTACCAGAGCCTCGGCTTTCAGCCGACATCGGCGCCTTACGACGATTACGGCGTGCCGCATGTCGACATGGCGCGATCATCACCGACATAATTGGGCCGCGGACGTTTCGCTCGCCCGCACAGAGGCGGCCCGACCGCCGCATTCCAACCGGAGATCGCCATGGAAACGCGCGCTGCCGTCGCCCACAAAGCGGGCCAGCCCTTATCGATCGAGACGGTGCGGCTCGACGGCCCGAAAGCCGGCGAGGTGCTCGTCGAGGTGAAGGCAAGCGGGATCTGCCATACCGACGCCTATACGCTGTCGGGCGCCGATCCCGAAGGGCTCTTCCCGGCGATCCTCGGCCACGAGGGGGCCGGCATCGTCGTCGATGTCGGGCAGGGCGTGACGACCCTCAAAGAGGGCGACCATGTGATCCCGCTCTACACGCCCGAATGCCGGCAGTGCGAATCCTGCCTCTCGCGCAAAACCAATCTGTGCACCGCGATACGCGCAACGCAGGGCAGGGGCGTGATGCCCGACGGCACAAGCCGCTTCGCGCTCGGCAGCGAGGTGCTGCACCACTATATGGGCACCTCGACCTTTGCGAATTTCACTGTGCTGCCCGAGATCGCGGTCGCGAAAATCCGCGATGACGCCCCCTTCGACAAGGTCTGCTACATCGGCTGCGGGGTCACGACCGGGATTGGCGCGGTCATCAACACGGCCAAGGTCGAAGCGGGCGCCCGGGTCGTCGTCTTCGGGCTCGGCGGCATCGGGCTCAATGTCGTGCAGGGCTGCCGCATGGTCGGCGCCGACATGATCGTCGGGGTCGACATCAACCCGCGCCGCCGCGCGCTCGCTGAGCGCTTTGGCATGACCCATTTCGTCAACCCCAGCGAGGTCGAGGGCGACCTCGTGCCGTATCTAGTCGATTTGACTAAGGGCGGGGCCGATTACAGCTTCGAATGCATCGGCAACGTCGCGACAATGCGCCAGGCATTGGAATGCACGCATCGCGGCTGGGGGGTCAGCGTCATCATCGGCGTCGCCGCCTCGGGCCAGGAGATCAGCACGCGGCCGTTCCAGCTGGTCACCGGCCGGGTGTGGAAGGGCACCGCCTTTGGCGGCGCGCGGGGCCGCAGCGACGTGCCGAAGATCGTTGACTGGTACATGGAGGGCAAGATCAAGATCGACGAGCTGATCACCCATAAGCTCGCGCTCCCTGACATCAATCAGGGCTTCGACCTGATGCATAAGGGCGAATCGATCCGCAGCGTCGTGATCTATTGAGTGGTCACCCGGTGACCCGAACCCCACGGTTCGCCACCGCAAATTCTGCTCCCTCTCCCCCCGTGGGGGCGGAGAGGGTCGGGCTGAGGTGGGGGATTCCAGAGTGCCCGCCAATACCCACCTCACCCTCCCGACGCTTTGCGCTGGCCCTCCCTCGCCCCCCTGAAGGGCGGAGAGGGAATTTGGGCGCCGACTCGGTGTAGCGCGATGAGCGGGCCGGATTACCTCTTGGCGATCGATCAGGGGACGACCAGCACTCGCGCGATCCTGTTCGATGCCGCCGGCACGGTGCGCCACACGGCGCAAATCGCGCTGCGCCAGATCTACCCGCAACCGGGCTGGGTCGAGCACGACCCAGAGGATATCTGGCAGGCGGTCGTGGCGACCTGCCGCGAGGCGATCGGGGCCGCGGGAGAACACAAGATCGCCGCGCTCGGCATCACCAACCAGCGCGAGACCACCGTGCTGTGGGACCGCGCCACCGGCCTCCCGGTCCACAACGCGATCGTTTGGCAGGACCGGCGCACCGCCGAGATTTGCGAAAGCTGGCGCGTGGCGGGGCTGGCCGATCACGTCGCCGAGCGGACCGGCCTCGTCATCGACCCGTATTTCTCCGCCTCGAAGATCCGCTGGCTGCTCGATACGCTGCCCGGCCTTGCCGAGCGCGCCCGCGCCGGCGAGATCCTCTTCGGCACGATCGACAGCTTTCTGTTGTGGCGGCTGACCGCCGGCCAGCTGCACGCTACGGATGTCACCAACGCCTCGCGCACGATGCTGTTCGATCTTCGCCGCCTCGCCTGGGACGACGATCTGCTCCACGCGTTTGGCATCCCGCGCACGCTGTTGCCGGAGACGCGCGACAATGCCAGCGATTTCGGCAGTACCGATCCCGACCTCTTCGGCGCTGCCATTCCGATCGCCGGGATCGCCGGCGACCAGCAGGCGGCGGCGATCGGCCAAGCCTGCTTTCGCCCCGGCATGGTCAAATCGACCTACGGCACCGGCGCCTTCGCGCTGATCCACACCGGCGCCGAGCCGGCTCGCTCGCACCATCGGCTACTGACGACCTTGGCCTATCGCCTCGGCGGTGAGACCGCCTATGCGCTCGAAGGGTCGATCTTCATCGCCGGCGCCGCGGTGCAATGGCTGCGCGACCGGTTGCACGCTATCGCGGCGGCAAATGAGACGCAGGCCCTCGCCGAGCGCGCCGACCCGCGCCAACGCGTCTATTTCGTGCCGGCCCTCGCCGGGCTCGGCGCGCCCTACTGGTCGGCGCACGCGCGCGGCGCGCTCTCCGGGCTGACCGCGGAATGCGGCCTCGCCGAGATCGCGCGGGCGACGCTCGAAGCGGTCGGTTATCAGACGCGCGACCTGATCGCGGCGATGACCAGCGATTGCGGGCTCGCGATCGACAGCCTGCGCGTCGATGGCGGCGTGGCGGCGAGCGATTGGACGATGCAGTTTCTCGCCGACATCCTGCCGGCCCGGGTCGAGCGCCCGGCCACGCTGGAGACCACCGCGTGGGGCGCGGCCTACGTCGCCGGGCTCGCCCGCGGGCTCTGCCCGGCGCCGCAAGCGATGATGGCGCGCTGGTCGGCGGCGCGCCGCTTCACCCCGGTGATGCCCGAATCGGAGCGCGAGGAACGCTACGCCGGATGGCAGCGGGCCGTCGCCGGTGTGCTGGCGACCGGGGGATGACGCCCTCTGCGAATCTGCTGTGCGATCTGCCCGACGCACGCGCCGCTGAGATCACCGATACGATCGTCAAGGCGCCCGGGCTGCGCATAGAACGCATCGTCTCGCAGGGGCAGGCGAGCCCGCCCGGGTTCTGGTACGACCAGCCTGAGGCCGAATGGGTGCTGCTGCTCAAGGGCGCGGCACGGCTGCTCTTCGCCGACGAGAAAGAGGAGCATATGCTCGCCCCCGGCGACTGGCTCCACATCGCGGCGCACCGCCGGCACCGCGTCGTGTGGACTGATCCGGCAACTCCGACCGTGTGGCTCGCCGTGTTCCACGGATGAATACCCCGTGGCCGGGCAGGGGGAATTTTTTCTGGCAACGCGGGTGCAAGGGCTCCGAAACAGCAGCGTCAGAATTTCCTCGGACAGCCCTGCGCCTTCGCGCGGATGACCGAAATCGTCAAAACCTCGCGGTGGCGCCGGTGATCACGGCGTCGCGCAGCACGCGGGTGACATAGCGGGTGACCTCGAGCGGCAGCCGGTCGGCGCGCCGTCCGCCGGCGATCCATTGGTCCATGTTGCCGGGACCCCAATTATACCCGGCCAAGGCATCCGCCCAATTGCCGTAGCGCAGGAACATCTGCGTGAGATAAGCGCGGCCGAGCAGCCGGTTTTGCCGCAGATCGAAGCGGTCGCCGCCGCCGACATCGAAGGCCGCCTTGGCGCTGACCTGCATCGGCCCTTGCGGCCCGTCGAACTCCGGCCGCCACATGCCGGGGTCGGCGCCATGTCGCGACTCGACGCCATCGACCGCGAAGGCGATGCGGTCGAGTTCGCCGCCATTGGCCGGGCCGAACAAGCCGATCGCGGGCGCATCGCGCGATGGGATGCCGCGCACCACTGTCACCGCCGGCTGCAGCGGATCGGCGAAGCTGACCGTTTCGCTCCGGGTCTGCGGCGCCGGATCCGGCTCGCGCTCGGGGCTCACGACCCCACCGCGAAGCACCGTGATCCGAACGGCGTCGCTGGGGCCAAAGCTGACGGTTTCCGAGTGTACGGCAAGGGCGGGTGTTGGTGCCGATTTGCCCGGGCCGCGCATTACCCGCACCGGCGCGCGCTGCGAATCGGCGAAGGACAGGGTCTCGACATCGAGCGGCCCGCGCGCCACCGCTGACGCCGCCGCCAGCGCGCGCGCGTTCGCCGCGCTGCGGCGTGCCGCCTCGCCGGCCAAAGCCCAATCGGCGCCGTAAGCAAGCGCGATGGCGGCGAGCGCTCCCGCGCGCACCGCGGTTATCCCCCCTCTGCCGCTCCTCATCCCCCCGGAAGCCTAGCCGGCAAAGCTGCTGGATTCTGTGCCTGATCGGCGCTCGCGGCAAGCGGCTTGGCAACGGCAAGTCTGTAGTGACACGATACGGCACGCCAAACGCGCGACACCAGACCGCCCGGGGGAGCCCGCCATGACCCGACCCTTCGAAGGGGTTCGCATCATCGACATCACCCATGTGCTTGCCGACCCGTTTGCCGCCTATTAGCTGGCGGTGCTCGGCGCCGACGTGATCAAGGTCGAGCACCCGGACGACCCCGATCAGAGCCGCAGCAGCGGCACCGATCGCGCGCTCAACCGCGGCGGGATGGGGACGTCGTTCCTGACCCAGGGCTCCAACAAGCGTTCGATCACCCTCGATCTGAAAGAGGAACGCGGCCGCGAGATTCTGAAGCGGCTGGTCACGCATGCCGACGTCCTCGTCGAAAACTTCAGGCCGGGCGCCTTTACGGCGCTTGGCCTTGGCTATGAGGCGATGGCAAGGATCAACCCGCGCCTCATTTATTGCTCGATCTCAGCCTTCGGCCAGGACGGCCCGCGGCGCGAGCAGACCGCCTACGATCACGTCATCCAGGCGACGTCCGGGCTGATGGCGATGACCGGGACCGAGGAGGTCAACCCGATCAAATTCGGCGCCCCGGCGGTCGACTACGCGACCGGCACGATGGCGGCCTTTGCATTGGCCAGCGCGCTGTTCCAGCGCGAGCGCACCGGCAAGGGCCAGCACGTCGACCTCTCGATGCTTGGCGTCGCGATGATGCTGATGGGCTCGCACCTGACCGGTTACATGCGCAACGGCGCCGAGCCCAAGCCACACGGCAACAATCAGCCTTACGCCACCAACAGTTGCTACGAGGCGAAGGACGGTCTCCTGATGATCGGCGCCAGCAATCTGGGGCAGCAAAAGCGGCTGTGGCAGGCCCTGGAGCGGCACGACATGGTGAAGACCGACAACGAGGCGCGCGAGGCGGATCGCGCGCACGAAGCCGCGGTTCTTGCCGGCATCATCAAAACCCGCACCGCCGACGAGTGGGAAGTCTGGTTTCAGGCGCGCCATGTCCCGGCGGCCCGGGTGCGCACGATGGCCGAGGCGGTCGCCGACCCGCATTTCGCGACCCGCGGGGTGTTCCATCACGAATCATCGGCGCCAGGTATCGACGGCGGGTTTGGCGTGCCGCTCGCCGCGTTCAAATTTGCCCATGGCGGCCCCTCTATCGAGACGCCGCCGCCGCAGTTCGGCGCCGACACCGATTCGGTGCTCGGCGAACTCGGCTATGGGACCACCGAGATCGCCGCATTGCGCGCCGCTCGCGTGATCTGACCGACGGCGGCGCAATGGCCGGTAATAATTGTTGAAGGCAACAAGCGCGGATTGTCGAAGAAATTCGTGGACAACGCGGTCGATCGGGTCGAGATTCATGCCGCAGGATCGAGGTTGGTGAGGGCCTCGATTATTCGCGAAATGGGGGACTTGTCTTGTGGAGGGCGGCAAGGCTGGGCGCGCAGTGCGCCAGACTGAGCCTTCTGTCGATCCGGTAAGGCGCGCAGCGGCTCGATAGGGCGGTGCTGCGCCGCCGACAAGGCGGTCAGGGTTGGGGGTTCGTAAAGGGCAATGCCTTCGCTGGTGCGTCAAAGCCTGTTGATGCCATTGTGGCTTGCCCAGGTTTTCAACCAGGAAAAGTGGTCGATCGCGGCACTCGGACTGCGCAAGCCGATCTTTTATTGGAAATCGGTCGATCTCCTTGAGAGTGTCGGGCTCGGGCGTCACCACCGGCGCGCCCCCGGCAGCCTCTCTGCGTTTGATCCCGCCTAGCTCCGACGGTCGCGGGATGGACCAATACGAAGCCTTCGCCCCTAGAGAGACGCGCGCGCTCGACGCCGCACCAAGCCAAGCCGCATTGAAATCCCGTTCGTTTCTATTCCTCCAGGGCCCGATCTCGAACTACTTCGATCGGCTTGGCCGCACCTTGATCGCGCGCGGCCATCGCGTCCACCGGATCAACCTCCATTTCGGCGACCAGGTGTTATGGCGCCTGCCGGCGACGCATTTTCGCGGACGCTTCGCGGACTGGCGCGGCTTTGTCGCCGGCATGCTGGAAGAGCACCAGATCACTGATCTGGTGCTGCACGGCGACCGCCGCGCCTATCATATCGTCGCTGCCGAGGAGGCACGGGTCCGCGGGATTGCCGTGATTGTCACCGATCTGGGCTATGTCCGGCCGGACTGGATCACGCTCGAATATGACGGCATGACCACGTATTCGCGCTTCCCCCGCGATCCCGCCGCCATCCGCGCGCTCGCCGCAGAATTTCCCGAGCCGGAGCTCGGGCCCCGGTTCCATACGCCGTTCTGGCTGATCGCGCTGTTCGATGTGGCCTATAATTTGGCGCTCGTCTTCGGGCGGCCGCTTTATCCGCATTACCGCTATCACAGCATCTGCCACCCCTTTAACGAGTATGCCGGGTGGCTCTGGTCGCGCGCGAAGCAGTGGTTTACGGCGCGGGCGACCGCGGTCGAGAAATGCCGCCTGCAAGCGGCGCCCGGGTCGTATTTCCTGGTGCCGCTCCAGCTTTCGACCGACTTCCAGATTCGCGCCCACTCGCCGTTCGGCGATGAGCGTGAGGCGGTCCGCGAGATCATCACCTCCTTTGCCGCCTGCGGCGGTGGCAGGAAACTTGTCTTTGTCGTTCATCCGCTCGACAACGGGCTGATCGGCTGGAGTCGGCTGATCGCGCGGCTGGCCCGGCAATGCGGGGTCGCCGAGCAGGTGCTCGTGTTGCATGGCGGCACCCCCGCGGAGCTGCTGCGCAACGCCGCCGGGGTCGTCACGATCAACAGCACGGTTGGCGTCACTGCGTTGCAGCATGGTGTTCCGGTCAAGGTGCTGGGCAATGCCGTATTCGATGTAGCCGGTCTGACCTGCCAAGCGACGCTTGATGCGTTCTGGCGCGATCCGCCACCGCCGGACCCCGGGCTCATGGCAGGCTTCCTGCGCGCGCTGATCGGAACAACGCAGATCAAGGGCGGGTATTACGAGCGTGCCTCGCAAGCCTGTGCGATCGAAGGCATGGTCGAGCGCCTCGAGCGGCGGCCGTATCCGCTGCCGGTCTTGAGCGCAACCGATCTCGCCACGCGCCCGCCGCGCGCGAGCTCGCGAACCGTGGTCGTGACCGGCGTATCCGACTCGATCGGGGTGGCATTGGCGCGCGCCAATGCCGAGCCCGGGGCAAGGATGTGCCTGATCGGCGGCGGGGCGGCAACGCTCGACGAAACTGCCGCGGATTGCCGGCAGCGCGGCGCCCTCGTCGAGACGTTCTGCTGCAACGCAAGCGTGCCTTCGGCGCTCACCGATTATCTCGCGGCATTCGATCGCCGGGCTCCGATCGATGCTCTCTTCTGCCATATCGATCCGGCGATCGAGCCGGCCGATAGGCCCTGCGTCGAACGGTACATCGACGACGCCATGAGCGTGGTCGCCGCAATCGGCGAGCCGATGCGCCGCCGCGGGCACGGCGAAATCGCGCTTGTCGGCCCGCTTATCGGCCGGGCGGCAACCGGCGATCCGCGAACCGCGCTGCGCATCGGCAAGGCGGTCGCCGCCTATGGCGCGGATCTCCGCCGGCGATTGCGCGCGGGTGGCGTAGCGGTTGCCGTCGTCGCGCCGAGCAGCCTCGCGTTTCGAGCCGCCGCCCGATTGGGTGAGCCGCTTCTCGCCATGATCGGTGCCGACCACCTCGTCGAGCTGACCCTGGGCGGCCTGCGCCGGCGACGCGCGGTGATTGCAGTCCCGGGCCCGGCCATCCTCGCGATGCGTGCGCTGCACCTGATGCTCTCGCGAATGCATCAAGCGGCGCGCACCATGCTGCCGACCGCCGATGCGATCGGCGAACCGAGCGATCAGGCGACGATTGCCGGAAAATCGGCCTCCCGCGCCACCGGTGCCACCGGCGATTGACGCAGCCGAGAGGACAGCGCACATGGCGCAGATAGGCCGCGCCGCGATGGTCGAGCGGGCTGGCATCAAGCCGCATCGCTGGCGCGCCCGGATCGGTGTGTCGGCCTTCGATCCGGCCTGACGCGCCGCCGGAGATATCATCGCAATGGCGTGGGATCCCGCCCAGTACCTCAAATTCGCCGGGCCGCGGCTGCGGCCGGCGCTCGATCTGTTGCAGCGCATTGATAAGGAGGCGCCGGCGAGCGTGTATGATCTCGGCGCCGGCGCCGGCAATGTGACCCGCCTGATCGCCGCGCGGTGGCCCGAGGCGCGGGTCGTCGGGGTCGATTCGTCGGCCGAGATGCTGGCCAAGGCGGCCGCCGAACCCCCGGAACGGCCCGCAAGGGCCGGCCGTCCGGGGACCGGCATCGAGTGGCAGCAGGCCGATCTTGCGACGTGGCGACCGCCGCACCCCGCCGATGTCATCTACTCGAACGCGGCGCTGCACTGGATCGAGGACCACGCCCCGGTGTTCCTGGCGCTGTTCGGCAGCCTGGCTCCCGGCGGGGTGTTCGCGGTCCAGATCCCACGCAATTTCGGCGCGCCGTCGCACACCTCGATGGGCGAGGCGGCGCGGCAGGGGACGTGGCGCGCCCGGCTCGAACCGCTGCTGCGGCCGGCCCCGGTCGCGGAGCCGGCCTTCTATTTCGACCTCTTGGCGCCGCACGCCGCGCGGCTCGATATGTGGGAGACGGAATACCTGCAGGTCCTGGACGGCGAGCACGCGGTCAAGGAATACACCAAATCGACTTGGCTTTCGCCGCTGCTCGCCGCGCTCGACGAACCTGAGCGCAGCCGGTTCGAGGCCGCCTATACCGAGCTGGTCGATGCCGCCTATCCGCGCCGGCCGGACGGCAAGACCCTCTTTCCGTTCCGCCGTATGTTCATCATCGCAACCAAGGCGTAACCGGGTGATGGATCGCGGGCGTCCCGCCCGCATGCGGCCGGGACGGCCGCGGTCCCTTGCTATTTCCCCAGCCCCCCGCGCACCAGCGCCGCGCCGGCCGCGAGCGCGGCGAGCTTCTCCCCCGCAAGGCCGCGGTCGAGCGGCGCCATGCCGCAATTGGTGCAGGGATAGAGCCGCTCCGGCGGGACAAAGCACAATGCCCGTTCGATCGTCGCGGCGACCTGCTCTGCCGTCTCGACCTCATTTTTCGCCACATCGATCGCACCGACCAGCACGTCCTTGCCGTGGAGCAGCGCCAACAGCTCGATCGGGACGTGCGAACCCGCGCATTCCAGCGAAACCTGATCGATCCGGCTCGCCGCCAGCGCCGGGAAGATCCGCTCGTATTGGCGCCACTCGGCGCCCAGGCTGCCTTTCCACTCGATGTTGGCCGGGATGCCGTAGCCGTAGCAGATGTGCACCGCGGTCGTGCAGGGAAGGCCCGCGGCGGCGCGATGCAATGCCGTGATGCCCCACTCGATGACCTCGTCGAGATAGACGTTGAAGGCGGGTTCGTCGAACTGGATCACCTCGACCCCGATCGCCGCCAGCCCTCTCGCCTCCTCGTTCAACAGCTCGGCAAAGGCCATCGCCATCAGCCCGCGGTCGCCGTAATGGGCGTCGGCCACCGTGTCGACGATCGTCATTGGCCCCGGCAGAGTGAATTTGAGCCGGCGGTTCGTGTGAGCGCGCGCGACCCTCGCTTCCCAAGCGTGCGCGGGGTGCCGGCGCCGCAGCGCACCCGTGACGGTCGGCACCAGCGCCTCATAGCGGTTGTTGCGGATGCCCATACGGACCCGGCGACCGAAATCGATGCCGTCGATCCCTTCGAGAAAGCCGTGGACGAAATGCTGGCGCGCCTGCTCGCCATCGCTGACGATATCGATCCCGGCATCTTCCTGCAGCTTGAGCGCGAGGAGGGTCGCGTCGCGTTTGGCGTCGATGAGCGCCTCGCCCCCCAGCCGCCAGGGCGCCCACAGCATGCCCGGCTCGGCCAGCCAGGACGGTTTCGGGAGACTGCCGGTGATCGTCGTTTCTAGCACGCATGCCCCTCCCAATCCGGGCTCAGTCACAACTCCAGCGCGGCGAGCAATGCCTCCCGCTCCGCTTCGCCCGGCGCCGCCCGCTTGCAGGCGACCCCGGCTAGCTCGTGATTGACGCGGCGCCGCAGCACGATCTCGGCAAACGGCGCTTCCCGCAGTTTTTGTAGCAGCAAGGTCGGGGTGAAGCCGCAATTGTGCGCCATGGCGAAACGGCCTTGCGCCAAATGAGGGCCGAACCCGAAGACGATGTCGTGAGCGACCACGGGCCCGGCCGGCGATTGATACACCACCTCGTGCAGTCGATCGCTGGCGATGTACTCGGCGAGTGCCTGAAGGTCGGGGACGATCATGCAGAAAAACCCGTCATCGCTCAGGATCCGGTGCACCTCGGCGATCGCCTTGCCGACCTGGTAAAGATAAAGGTGCTCAAGACAATGCGCCGACCACACCACATCCGCCGAGCCGCTTTCGATCGCTGAAAGATCGGTGATGTCGGCGTGGATGTCGGGAGCCACACTTGCATCGATATCGACCCGCAACTCGCGCCACTCGGCGAACATCGTCGGCAGCCACGTGCTCCCTTTCGGGCCGCTGCCCAGATTGACCAGCAATCGTTGACGTGCGGGCCTGTCGCTCATGTCGGGCGTGAACCTCGCTCCGCCGGGAATCGGTGATCGAGTTTAGCGAACGAACCGCTCGCAGAGAAGGCGGGCGGGCACCGGCGAATTTAGCCGAACCGCGCCGTGCCGGCAGTAACCACGCCGAGCGGCTTCACAGGACGCGGCCATGCCATTAGGTTAGGGCATTCCCATTTGGATTTCCGCCATGTCCTTTCTCGCCGACCGACTCGCCCGCGTAAAGCCTTCGCCGACGATGGCGATCACCGCGCTCGCCACGGAATTGAAGGAGGCCGGCCGCAACGTCATCGCGCTCAGCCAGGGCGAACCCGATTTCGACACGCCGCCCAACATCCGCGAGGCCGGCATCGCCGCAATCCAGCGCGGCGAGACGCGCTATACCGTGTTCGACGGCCGGATCGAGCTGAAGCGCGCGATTTGCGGCAAATTCAAGCGCGAGAACGGGCTCGACTACGAGCCCTCGCAGATCACCGTCAGCAACGGCGGCAAGCAGGTGCTCTACAACGCGCTGGTCGCGACGCTCTCCCCCGGCGACGAGGTCGTGATCCCGGCACCCTACTGGGTCTCCTACCCGGAGATGGTGCTGTTGTGCGACGGCGAGCCGGTGCCGGTGACATGCCCGCAGAACAACGGCTTCAAGCTGCGCCCCGAGCATCTCGACGCGGCGATCACGCCAAAGACCAAATGGCTGATCCTCAACTCGCCGTCGAACCCGTCGGGGGCGGGCTATACCGAATCGGATCTGAAGGCGCTCGCCGAGGTGCTGCTCAAGCATGACCATGTCTGGATCATGACCGACGACATGTACGAGCACGTCGTCTACGACGATTTCCGTTTTACCACGATCGCCCAGGTCGAGCCCCGGCTCTACCAGCGCACGCTGACCGTCAACGGCGTCTCGAAGGCCTATTGCATGACCGGCTGGCGAATCGGCTATGCCGGCGGCCCGGCGCCGCTGATCCGCGCGATGGGCGCGGTTCAGTCGAACTCGACCGCCAACCCGTGCTCGATCAGCCAGGCCGCGGCGATCGAGGCGCTCAACGGCCCGCAGGACTTCATCCCCAAGCACAACCAGCTGTTCAAGGAGCGCCGCGACCTTGTCGTTGATTGGTTGAACCGGGTGCCCGGGCTCCACTGCCCGCGCCCGGAGGGCGCCTTTTACGTCTACCCCTCCTGCGCCGGCCTCATTGGCAAGCGCACCCCCGGCGGCAAGGTGATCGAGGATGACGAGGGGTTTGTGCGCTACCTTTTGGAGACCGAGGGCGTCGCGGTCGTGCACGGCTCGGCCTTCGGGCTGGCGCCGCATTTCCGCATCTCGTACGCGACCTCCAACGACGAGTTGCGCGAGGCCTGCACCCGCATCGAACGCGCCTGCCGGGCTCTGCAGTAAGGTCCCATTGTCATTCCGGGGCGCGCCGCAGGCGCGAGCCCGGAACCCATGAACACCGGCCTCTGGAATATGGGTTCCGGGCTCGCCGCGGCGCGCCCCGGAATGACGTGCTTTGCCGCCGAGATGGACCCGCCAGATTCCGATTGCCTCCTCAGGGGCGGCGCGCCACGATCGGCTCAGATGGAATGGCCGCCCGAGCCGCATAGCGGCCAGGCCCGGATTGTACTGGAGGATCTCGATGCCTAGCGCCCCCCGCTGTGTCGCCCTGGTCGGCCCCTATCTGTCAGGCAAGACGACATTGCTCGAGTCCTTGCTGTTCACCAGCGGCACCACCAGCCGGCGCGGCAGCGTGCGCGAGGGCAATTCGGTCGGCGATCATGCCGCGGAGGCCCGCGCCCGCAGCATGTCGACCGAGCTCAACGTCGCCAACGCCAGCTTTCTCGGCGACCCCTGGACGATCCTCGATTGCCCGGGCTCGGTCGAGCTCTTGTACGAGGCGCAACAGGCGATGCTGGTCGCCGATGTCGTCGTCGTGGTGTGCGAGCCCGAGGTCGAGCGCGCGATCACGGTCAGCGCGCTGTTGCGCTTTCTCTCGCGCCACGACATCCCGCACATGCTCTATATCAACAAGCTCGATACCGCGAATGCGCGGGTGCGCGATGTGCTCGCGGCGTTGCAGGCGGTATCCGACCGCCCGCTGGTGCTGCGCCAGGTGCCGCTGCGCGGAGCCGAAGCCGAAATCACCGGCTATGTCGACCTGGTCAGCGAGCGCGCCTACCGCTACCGGCCGGGCCAGGCCTCCGAGATGGTTCCGCTCCCCGACGATTTCTGGGAGCGCGAGGGTGCCACTCGCACAGGCCTCGTCGAAAAACTCGCCGATTTCGACGACGCCCTCTTGGAAAAGCTGCTCGAGGACGAGCAGCCGTCGAACGAGGAGATCTACCAGCATCTGGCCAAGGACTTCCGGGCCAACCTGATCGTCCCGGTGTTTGCAGGCGCGGCAGGGCAGGATTTCGGCGTCCGCCGGCTGTGGAAGGCGTTGCGCCATGAGGCGCCGGGCCCCGCCGATACGGCGGCGCGGCTCGGTATCCCGGCGACCGGCGAACCGCTCGCCCAGGTCTTCAAGACCTATCACCTGCCGCATACCGGGAAATTGTCGCTGTCGCGCGTCTGGCGCGGCCCAATATCCGAAGGCAACGTGCTGAACGGCACGCGCGTCGCCGGGGTGGTGCACTTGCTGGGCGCACAGCACGAAAAAGTCGCCGCGGCCCAGATGGGCGAGGTCGTCGGGTTGACCCGGATGGAGGAAATCGCCACCGGGGCGGTCCTCACCCCTTCCGGCAAGGGCGCTGCGCTGCCGCAGCCCGAATTGTTGCAGCCGGTCTACGGTCTCGCCGTCCATGCCGAGAAGCGCGGCGACGACGTCAAGCTGACCGGTTCGATCGCCAAACTGATCGACGAGGACCCGACCCTGCAACTCGAGCAGAACGCCGAACTACGCGAGATGGTGCTGTGGGGCCAGGGTGACGTGCATCTTCAGATCGCGATCGACCGGCTGCGCAACCGCCACAATTTGGCGGTGGTCGGCCATCACGCGGCGGTGCCCTACAAGGAGACGATCCGCCGCGCCGCCCAGCAGCATTCGCGCTTCAAGCGACAATCGGGCGGGCACGGCCAGTTCGCAGACTGCACGATCGACGTGAAGCCGCTGCCGCGCGGGTCGGGCTTCAGCTTCACCGACAAGGTCGTCGGCGGGGCGATCCCGCGCAACTACATCCCGGCGGTCGAGGAAGGAGTCATCGAGGCGCTGGTTCATGGGCCGCTCGGCTTTCCGGTCGTCGATCTCGCGGTCGACTTGCTCACCGGCCAGTTCCACGCAGTCGACAGCTCCGACATGGCGTTCAAGACCGCCGGCCGGCAGGCGATCCAGGAAGCCCTGCCAAAATGCGAACCGATCCTCCTGGAGCCGATCGACTCGGTCGACATCTCGGTGCCGAACGCCTTCACCGCGCGCGCCCAGCGCCTGATTTCCGGGCGGCGCGGGCAGATCCTGGGTTATGACGCCAAGCCCGACTGGCCCGGTTGGGACGTCGTCAAGGCGCAGCTGCCGCGCAGCGAATTGCACGATCTGATCGTCGAGCTGCGTTCGTTGACCCTCGGCGTCGGCAGCTTCGCCCGCCAGTTTGACCACATGGCCGAGCTGAGCGGCCGGCCGGCCGAGAAGGTCATCCAGAGCCGCGCCCAGGAAGCCGCGCAATAGCCGGCGGCTTTGCCCCTGACCCCGCCCTCTCCCCGCTTGCGGGAAGAGGGAGAGCTGAACAGGTGTTGAAGCGCGTTCCCTCGCCCCGTGAACGGGGAAAGGGACAGGGTGAGGGCTGTCGATCATGTGGCCGCTCGCAAAAGCGTGACTTGGCGCCCGCCCAGGGTGTGCCTACATCGGGCGAAGCAGGTCAGGGAGGCCACACCATGCTGATCCGCAAGAAGCGCGGCTGGGAGCTTGCCGAGAGTGCGGCGACCAGCGAGGCGGTGTTTAGGGATCGCCGCCGCCTCCTTAAGGGCCTGGCGGCGGGCCCGATTTTCGTCTCAGGCTTTGGCAAGATGGCGCTCGCCGCCGATGCCGATCCGTCGGCGGGGCTCTACCCGGCCAAGCGCAGCGAGAAGTATCCGCTCGACCGACCGGTGACCGACGAGAAATATCCGACGACTTACAATAATTTCTACGAATTCGGCATGGACAAGTCGGTCTGGCGCGATGCGCAGGTGCTGAAAGTGCGGCCGTGGACGGTCAAGATCGACGGGATGGTCGAGAAGCCCCTCGCGCTCGATTTCGACGATCTGCTAAAGAAGGTGAGCCTCGGGGAACGGCTCTACCGGCATCGTTGCGTCGAAGGCTGGTCGTTCACGGTGCCGTGGACCGGCTTCCCGATGCCGGCACTAGTCGATCTCGCCCGGCCGCTCGGCTCGGCCAAATATGTGCGGATGGAAACCTTCCTCGATCCGGCAACCGCGCCCGAGCAGAAGAAGTTCTTCTACCCCTGGCCCTATGTCGAAGGCCTGACGATGGCCGAGGCGAGGAACGATCTCGCCTTCCTCGTCACCGGCATGTACGGCAAGCCGACGCCGAAGCAGGATGGCGCGCCGCTCCGGCTCGCCGTACCGTGGAAATACGGCTTCAAATCGGTGAAGTCGATCGTGCGTTTCGAGTTCACCGACAAGCGCCCGCTCTCCTATTGGGAGCAGCTGCAGTCGAGCGAATACGGGTTCTGGGCGAATGTGAACCCGGAGGTGCCGCATCCGCGCTGGAGCCAGGCCACCGAACGCGTCCTCGGCACCGACGAGCGCCGCCCGACCCTGATGTGGAACGGCTACGGCGAATTCGTCGCCGACATGTACAAGGGCCTCGAAAAAGAGCGCCTCTTCGCCTGATGCTATAGCGAACCCTGCCGGCAGACATTAGGCTAGGCGCACACCCCATCCTGGCGGGAGGCGAGAGATGCAGTTCGGGTTTGGCGCACCGGTCAGCGGGCCGTTGTCGGGGCCGCGCGATCTTGCCCGCATCGCCAGCGGCGGCGAGGCGCTGGGCTACGATTATTGCACGATATCGGACCATGTCATGATCCCGCGCGACATGGAGAAGAAGTACCCCTATTCCGACACCGGCGAGTTTCCCGGCCGCGCCGGCGGCGACCGTCACGAGCAGCTGACCTGCGTTGCCTTTGTCGCGGCGAAGACCGAGAAGCTGCGCCTGGTCACCTCGGTCACGGTGGTGCCGCACCGCCCACCGGTGTTGACTGCGAAGATCATCGCGACGATCGATGTGCTGTCCGAGGGTCGGTTCACCTGGGGCATCGGGGTCGGCTGGTGCCAGGAGGAATTCGAGGCGATCGGCACCGAGCCGTTCGCGGAACGCGGCGCCGTCACCGACGAAACGATCGCCGTGTGCCGCGAGCTGTGGGGCAACGAAAATCCGAGCTTCAACGGCAAGTACGCCGAGTTCTCCAACGTCTTCTTTCAGCCGCGTCCGGTCCAGACAAGGGTCCCGATTTGGGTCGGCGGCGAAAGCGGCCCAGCGATGCGCCGCACCGCCAAGCTCGCCGATGCGTGGTATCCGATCGGCACCAACCCGCGCAACCGGCTCGATACGCTGGGCCGCCTCAATGTGCAGTGGAAAAAGCTGCTCGGGCAGGCGCAGGTTGCCGGACGCAATGTCAATGAGCTGAAGCTGGCCTACCGCTTCTCGCAATTCGGCAAGGACGTCCCGGAGCGGGCCGATAACGGTGAGCGCCGCCTCGGCTCCGGCGACAATGCGGCGATCGTCTCCGACCTCAAAGCGCTGAAGGAGCTCGGCGTCATCGCGGTCGATTTCAGCTTCGCCGGCGCCACGGCCGATGAAATCATCGCCAATATGCGCCGCTTCCGCGAGGACGTGCTCGCCAAGGTTTGATGTTTTCACAATGAGCCTGTGAGACAGTGAGATTTATGCTCGACTTGTGTCCGATCCCTTGCGCCAGCCTTCGCCGACCGCGGCTGATGCCGACATCGGCCCCGCACGAGCGGCCCTTCCTCACTGTCTCACCGTCTCATTGTGAAATCCCTTTATTATAGGGACCATGAAGCCGCAACCGCTGATTGCCGTACGGGACGTTGAAGCCAGCGGTGCGTGGTATCGGCGGCTGCTGGGCTGCCAGAGCGGCCATGGCGGTCGCGAGTACGAACAGCTCGTCCGTGACGGCGAGCTGCTGATGCAGCTGCACCATTGGGGTGATCACGACCACCCCAATCTCGGCGATCCGAACGCGGCGCCGCCCGGTCATGGCGTCTTGCTCTGGTTCGAAACCAATGACTTTGATGGCGCCGTCGCAAATGCCTGCGCGCTCGGCGCGCGCATCATCATCGAGCCGCATGTGAACCCCAACGCCCGTCACCGGGAAATTTGGATCGCCGATCCCGACGGATACGTTGTCGTGCTTGCCGGTCCGTATGGCGATCTGGGCCAAACGCTTTTATAGGAGCGAAAGGTGCTGAAACTCGGGTACAAGGCCTCGGCCGAACAGTTCGGTCCGCGCGAGCTGTTGGATTTCTCCTGTCTGGCCGAGGAAATCGGGTTCGACTCGGTCTTTGTCAGCGACCACTTCCAACCCTGGAAGCACACCGACGGCCACGCGCCATCCGCGCTCGCCTGGCTTGGTGCGCTTGGCGCCAGGACGAAGCGCGCCCAAATCGGCACCAGCGTGCTGACCCCGACCTTCCGCTATCACCCCTCGGTCGTCGCGCAGGTGTTCGGCACGCTGGGAACGATGTTTCCGGGACGAATCGTGCTCGGCGTCGGCACCGGCGAGTCGTTGAACGAGGTGCCGTCGAGCGGCATCCAATGGCCGGGCGCCAAGGAGCGGCGCGACCGGCTGCGCGAGGCGATCCGGTTGATCAACAAATTGTGGACGGAGGACCGGGTCAGCTTTGAGGGCCAATTCTACCGCACTGAAAGCGCGACGATTTATGACAAGCCAAAGGACAAGGTGCCGATCTGGGTCGCCGCGTCAGGGCCGCTGGCGGCGGCTATGGCGGGATATGTCGCGGAAGGCTTCATCTGTACCAGCGGCAAGAACCCGCAGCTCTATACCGAACTGACGGGCAAGGTCGAGGAAGGCGCCGGCAAGGCCGGCCGCGCCACCGCGGATATCGAGCACATGATCGAGGTCAAGGTATCGTTCGACAGGGACGCGCAGACGGCCAAGGAACTGACCCGCCACTGGGCCGCGCTCGCCCTCTCACCCGACGAAAAGACCGGGGTCGAGGACCCGATCGAGATGGAGCGCCTCGCCGATGCGCTGCCGCTCGACCGCGCGGCGAGCCGGTGGATCGTGTCGAGCGACCCCGACGAGCAGGTCGAGCGGATCCGGCCCTATGTCGAACTGGGGTTCCGTCATCTCGTTTTCCACGCGCCGGGCCCCGACCAGCCGCGTTTTCTAAAGCTCTATGCCACAGAGGTGCTGCCGCGCCTGCGCAAGGCCTTCGGGTGACAAGGACATCCCGCAATCGGCCCCTCACCCCGGCCCTCTCCCCGCAAGCGGGGCGAGGGAGGGATGCGTCACTTCCTGGTACCACTCTTCGCCGGGTTGGCGGGCCGCTTAAGCTGCGTTCCCTCTCCCCGTTTTGCGGGGAGAGGGACAGGGTGAGGGGCGCCTTCAGCCGCCTTACGATCGCATGTCCGGCCAGCTGACTATCACCGGCCTCAAGGGCGTGCCGCTCATCAAGCCGGGCGACGATCTCGGCGCGATCGCGCTCGCCGCCTACCGGGCAACAGGGCTCGACCCGGCGGACGGCGATGTGCTGGTCATCGCCCAGAAGATCGTCTCGAAGGCCGAGGATCGGATGGTCGATGTCGCGGGCGTCGACCCGTCAAAAGCGGCGATTGCGCTTGCCGCCGAGGTCGAGAAGGACCCGCGGCTCGTCGAGATGATCCTGTCGGAATCGCGCCGCATCGTGCGCCGCCGCCCCAATCTCTTGATCGCCGAGCATCGGCGCGGCTGGGTCATGGCCAATGCCGGGATCGATCACTCCAATGTAGGCCCGGAGGATGGCCGCGAGCGGGTGTTGCTGCTGCCGGTCGACCCCGACGGCTCGGCCCGCGCCCTGCAACATCATCTTACCAATGCCACCGGCAAGCGCCTGGCGATCATCATCAGCGACAGCTTCGGCCGGCCGTTTCGCCGCGGCACCGTTGGGATCGCGCTCGGCGCCGCCGGCCTGCCGGCGCTGATCGACTGGCGCGGCCACCCCGATCTGTTCGGGCGCAAGCTCGAAGTCACCGAGACCGGGTTTGCCGACGAGATCGCCGCCGCCGCCTCGCTGGTTCAGGGCCAGGCCGACGAGGCGACGCCGATCGTGCTGGTGCGCGGCCTCACCTGGTCGGCGCCTGAGGCGCCGGCCGCCGCGCTGGTCCGGCCGCCCGAGCACGACCTCTTCCGATGAGCCGGCTATCCCGATGAGCGACGGGTCGGTGCTGGCGTTGTCAGGCGGGGTCGGCGGCGCCAAGCTCGCGCTCGGGCTCTACCGCATATTGCCCGCCGACACGCTGACGATCATCGCCAATACCGGCGACGATTTCGAGCATCTCGGGCTCACGATCTCCCCCGATCTCGACACGCTGCTCTATACGCTGTCGGGCCAGGACAACCCCGAGCTGGGCTGGGGCCGGCGCGGCGAGACCTGGACCTTTATGGCCGCGCTCGACGCGTTGGGCGGCAAGACCTGGTTCCGCCTCGGCGACGGCGACCTCGCGACCCATGTCGAGCGCACGCGCCGCCTCAAGGCCGGCGAGCCGCTTTCGGCAATCATGGACGATTTTCGCCGCCGCCTCGGAATCGCCTCGCGCCTCCTACCGATGTCGGACGACCCGGTGCGCACCCGCCTCCATATAGCCCCCACCCCTCCCTCCCCCGCGAGCGGGGGAGGGAGGGGTGGGGACGAGGGCTGGCTCGACTTCCAGGATTATTTTGTCCGGCTCCGCTGCGCGCCGGCGATCTCCGAGCTGATCTTCACCGGCGTCGAAACCGCGCGGCCCCACCCCGATTTTCTTGCGGGGTTAGCCGATCCGCGGTTGCGAGTGGTGGTGATCTGCCCGTCGAACCCATTCATCAGCGTCGACCCGATCCTGGCTGTACCCGGCATCCGGGCCGCCTTGCGCAAATGCCCGGTGCCGGTCGTCGCGGTGTCGCCGATCATCGCCGGTAAGGCGGTCAAGGGACCGACCGCCAAGATGATGGCGGAACTCGGACTGCCGGTCGACGCCGCAACAGTAGCGCGCCATTACCGCGATTTTCTCGACCTCTACATCGCCGACGAGGCGGACGCCGCGGCGGTCGCCGGGCTCGATTTGCCGGTGGTACTGGCCCGCACGCTGATGCAGACCACCGCCGATCGCGAGGCGTTGGCGCGCACCGTCATCGCCGCCGCCGCCCGGGTCCACAAATGAATAGGACCACCACCGTGCGTCCTTCGAGGAGCGCCCCTGGGGCGCTCCTCAGGATGAGGTCTTTCCATAATGCCATAGCAGACTTAAATGCCATAGCAGACTTACCTCATGCTGAGGAGGCGTGCGAAGCGCGCCGTCTCGAAGCACGCAACATGTCAGTGCAGCACAAGTGACTGACGCCGCCGGGATTTGGCTGGTGGTCCCGGTCAAGGACACATCGGGCGCAAAGCAGCGTCTTGCCCCGGTGCTGCCGGGGCATCTGCGCCAGGCCCTGGCCCTGGCGATGCTCGAAGATGTGCTGGCGGCGGTGGCCGGGGTCGCCGGCCTCGCCGGCCGAATTCTGGTCACGACCGACCCCGCGGCGATGCGGCTGGCCGCCCGCTACGATTGCACGTGCATGGAAGCGGGCGCCGATGATGGCCATACCGGCGCGGTGACCGCCGCGGCGCAGCGGCTCGCCCGCGAGGGCCGCGGCAGCATGTTGACCGTGCCCGGCGACATCCCGCTCGTCACATCGGCGGACGTTGGCCGGCTCATTGCAGCGCACCGCCCGCCACCTTCCTTCACGATCGCCCCCTCGCGCGACGAGCGCGGCTCGAACGCGATCCTCCTCTCGCCGCCCGACGCGGTGCCGCTGCGCTTTGGCGAGGACAGCTTCTTCCCGCATCTCGCCGCGGCCGAGGAGCGCGGCATCGCGCCGAGCGTCCTCCATCTGCCGGGCATCGCCTTGGATATCGACAATCCCGCCGACCTCGCGCATTTTGCGCGGCTCGGGTCGCAGACGCGCGCCGGCCGGCTCGTCGCCGAGAGCGGATGGCTGCGAACTGCACCGAATGCGGGCCTAGGCGAGCAGGATGCGCCCTAGGGCTTGGAGGGCTGGGTGGTGGGGTTTGCAGCAATTCTAAACCGCGCGGCTTCCGGCGCGCGGCTCTCCGCCGACGACGCGCTGGCGCTCGCCGATGTGAGCGACCTCGAGGCGCTGATGCCGGTCGCCGCCCTGTTGCGCGACGAGGGGCACGGGCCGCTCGTCTCCTATTCGAAAAAGGTGTTCATCCCGCTGACCCAGCTGTGCCGCGACGTCTGCCATTACTGCACTTTCGCGCACCCGCCGCGGCGCGGCGAGCCGGTCTACCTGGAGGCCGAGCAGGTGCTGGCGATCGCCCGCGCCGGCGCCCGCGCCGGCTGTCATGAGGCGCTGTTCACATTGGGCGACAAGCCCGAACTGCGCTACGGCGCTGCGCGCGAGGCGCTGGCGCGGCTCGGCCACGAGACGACGCTCGCCTATCTCGCCGAGATGGCCGCGCTGGTGCTGAAGGAAACCGGGCTCCTGCCGCATCTCAATCCGGGCGTGATGAGCCGGGGTGAGATCGAGGCGTTGCGCACGGTGTCGGTGTCGCAGGGGATCATGCTGGAAAGCGCCTCCGAGCGGCTCTGCCGCCGCGGCGGGCCGCATTTCGGCTCGCCCGACAAGGCGCCGGCGCGGCGGCTCCAATGCATCGCGGCCGCTGGCGAAGCGGCGGTGCCGTTCACCTCGGGGATCCTGATCGGCATCGGCGAGACGCGCGCCGAGCGCATCGAGGCGCTCTTGGCGCTGCGCGATCTGGGTGAGCGCCACGGCCACATCCAGGAAATCATCATCCAGAATTTCCGCGCCAAGCCCGAGACCCGCATGGCAGGGGCGCCCGAGCCCAGCGAGGCCGACCACCTGTGGACGATCGCGGTCGCCCGGCTGATCTTCGGGCCCCATATGAACATCCAGGCGCCGCCCAATCTGATGCCGGACGCGCTCGAAGCGATGATCGCCGCCGGGATCAATGACTGGGGCGGGGTGTCGCCGGTGACCCCCGACCACGTCAACCCGGAGGCGCCGTGGCCGGCGCTCGACCTGTTGGCGCGGCGCACCGAAGCTGGCGGCAAGCTTTTGGTCGAGCGGCTTGCGATCTACCCGGCTTACGCGCAGGACCCGGCGCGCTGGCTCGATGGGAGGCTGCGCACCCCGGCGCTGCGCGCCACCGACGGACAAGGCTTTGCCCGCACTGACCCGTGGATCCCCGGCGCCGGCACTGCGCCGCCCGATAGGCCCCTCACCCCAACCCTCTCCCCGCAAGCGGGGCGAGGGAGAGAAGCGCAGGCGATGGAGCGCGTCCCCTCTCCCCGTGCACGGGGAGAGGGACAGGGTGAGGGGCAAGCGGGCCTGCGCGCCATCCTCGATCGCGCGACCTCTGGCGAAACCCTGGCCGAAACCGACATCGTCCGCCTGTTTGAGGCGCGCGGCGACGAATTCGAGCTGGTGTGCGAGACCGCCGACAAGCTCCGCCGCAGGATCAATGGCGACACGGTCAGCTATGTCGTCACCCGCAACATCAACTACACCAACATCTGTTATTTCCGCTGCCAGTTCTGCGCCTTCTCCAAAGGCAAGCTCAGCGAGAATCTGCGTGGCCGGCCCTACAACCTCGACATGGACGAGATCGTCCGCCGCGTTGAGGAGGCCTGGGAGCGCGGCGCCACCGAAGTGTGCCTGCAAGGCGGCATTCACCCGGAATATACCGGCGCCACCTATCTCGGGGTGTGCCGCGCGATCAAGGAGGCGGTGCCGGGCATGCATGTCCATGCTTTCTCGCCGCTCGAAGTGTGGCAGGGCGCCAAGACGCTCGGCCGCAGCCTCCCGGATTTTCTCGGCGAATTGCGCGAAGCGGGGCTCGGGTCCCTGCCCGGCACCGCGGCCGAGATCCTCGACGACGAAATCCGCGCGATTATCTGCCCGGACAAGGTCAAGACCGCGGAATGGCTGCAGGTGATGGAGGCCGCGCATGGCGTCGGCCTGCGCAGCACGGTCACGATCATGTACGGCCATGTCGAGCGCTACCGGCATTGGGCGCGGCACCTGTTGCGCGTCCGCACCCTGCAGCAGAAGACCCAAGGCTTCACCGAATTCGTGCCATTGCCGTTTGTGCCGATGGAGACGCCGATCTCGCTAAAGGGGCGCTCGCGCCTCGGCCCGACCTGGCGCGAAGCAGTGCTGATGCACGCGGTGGCGCGATTGGCGCTCAACCCGGTGATCCCCAACATCCAGTGCTCCTGGGTCAAGCTCGGGCCGGAGGGTGCCGCTGCCTGTCTCAATGCCGGGTGCAACGATATGGGCGGCACCTTGATGAACGAGAGCATCTCGCGCGCGGCCGGCGCGAGCTTTGGCCAGGAGATGCCACCCGAGGACATGGAGGCGCTGATCCGCTCGTTGGGCCGCACGCCGCGGCAGCGCACGACGCTCTACCGCGACCCGCCGCCCTCGCGCGTCGCCGCCTCGTTCGGCGCGGCACCCCTAGCCGAGCCGATCAACACCCCGGCGCGCAAATACGAGCGGGCATCGGAGAGCGCCACGGTCGGGGATTGAGCGAAGCGGAACGCATCACGCCTCCCAGTCCTCGATCCGCAACCCCGGTACGCGCCGGAACTCATCGGTGTTGTGCGTTACGAGGGTCATGTTTCGCGCGACCGCCTGGCCGGCGATCAGCACGTCATAGGGACCGATCGGGGCGCCAACGGCGGCAAAGTGCGCTCTGATTACCCCAGCTTGGCGGGCGTCTTCGTTGTCGAATTCCAGTACGGCAAACCGCAGCGCGTCGATGCGACTGATGTTCTGGGCTGCCCGCCGGCTCTTGAACGCGCCATAGAAAAGCTCGTGCGACACGATCGCCGAGATACCGATTTCACTCGGCATCTCCTGCCGTACGCGTCGCGCGATGGTTGACTGGGGATCATTCAGCAGTGCAATGACCGCGTTGGTATCCAGCAGAAACTGCATCAGCGGAAAAATTCGTCGAGAGCCGGGCGCTCCTGCGGCTCCGGTTGTTCGTTGGCGGCTTCGACAAAATCATCGTCGAGTTTGCCGGATAGGACGTCCAGCCAGGCCCAATCGTCCGGTATCGGCTCCAGGATCACGGAATTGCCGCGGCGGCGGATTTGGACCTCCTTCCCTTGGAAGCGGAAATCCTTCGGCAGCCGCACCGCCTGCGATCGTCCGGACCAGAAAAGTTTTGCGGTTTGCATGGTATGGCTCTGTCAGCTATCAATCGTATATAGCAAGCGTTCGCATCGGCGCAATCGGGAGATAGGGTCATGTCGCGCGGCACGGTGAAGACCCCGACATTGGAGCAGCTCGGCGAGGTCGCCGCGGAGCTCGGCCTCACCTTCAGCCAAACCGACCTGGCGGCGCATCTGGAGGCTTTGGGGCCGGGTTTCGCGGCCTACAATCTGGTGGACCAGCTGCCCGACGAATTGCCGTCCGTCGCCTATCCGCGACGTCCCGGCCGGCGCCCCGCGCCAAAGGAGAACCTGCTCGGCGCCTGGTATGTCAAAACCGAAGTCGCGGGCGCCGCGTCGGGCAAGCTCGCCGGTAAGCGAGTCGCGCTGAAAGACAATATCTGCCTCGCCGGCGTGCCGATGATGAATGGCGCCTCGACGCTCGAAGGCTATGTCCCGGAGGTCGACGCGACTGTCGTGACGCGCATCCTCGATGCCGGCGGCTCGATCGTCGGCAAGACCGTCTGCGAATATTTCTGCTTCTCGGGCGGCAGCCACACCAGCGCCACCGGCCCGGTGCACAACCCGCACCGCCATGGCTATTCGGCCGGCGGTTCGTCGTCCGGCAGCGCCGCGGTCGTCGCCGCGGGCGAAGTGCCGATGGCATTGGGCGGCGACCAGGGCGGCTCGATCCGCATCCCCGCCGCGTTCTGCGGCATCTACGGCATGAAGCCGACCCATGGCCTCGTACCCTATACCGGCATTATGCCGATCGAGCTGACGCTCGACCATACCGGGCCGATGACGGCAAATGTTGAAGACAATGCCCTATTGCTCGAAGTCCTGGCCGGGCCGGACGGGCTCGACCCGCGGCAATATGGCGGCGCCGTCGCCAAGCCCTATCGCGAAGCTCTAGGCAGGGGGGCGGCGGGGCTCAGGATCGCTGTCGTCGAGGAGGGGTTCGGCCATCCCCAATCATCGCCGCAGGTCGATCAGGTCGTCCGCGAAGCCGCCGAGCGCTTCAAAGGATTGGGCGCGGCGGTCGACATGCTGTCGATCCCAATGCATCTGATCGGCAACGCGATCTGGCTGCCGGTGGCGGCCGAGGGCGCGTTGATGCAGATGATGCTGGGCAACGGCTTCGGCTTTAACTGGCAGGGGCTCTACATCACCTCGATGCTCGACGCCCACAGCGGCTGGCGCAACCGTGCGGACGAATTGTCGGACACGCTGAAAAACACGATGCTGCTCGGCCATTTGATGGTGACGCGCTATCGCGGCCGTTATTACGCCAAGGCGCAGAACCTGGTGCGGCGGCTGCGCCGCGCTTATGACGAGGTGCTGGCGCGCTACGATCTGTTGCTGATGCCGACCCTGCCGATGGTCGCGACGCCGCTGCCCGAGGCGGGCGCGCCGGTCGGCGAAATCCTGCAGCGCGGCTTTGAGATGCTGGCCAACACCGCGCAGTTCGACTGCACCCATCATCCGGCGATGAGCCTGCCCTGCGGCATGGTTGACGGCCTGCCGGTCGGGATGATGCTGATCGCGAAGGCGTTCGACGAGGAGACAATCTACCGGGCCGCCGCCGCCTTCGAGCGCGGCGTCGATTGGCAGACGCTGAGGGCGTCCTGATTACGCCAGCAGGGCGCGGGCGATCTCCTCCCATTCCTGGTCGAGTGGGGTGGTCGGCGGGGTCTTGCCGGCGCGTTTGTACCAGCCGCCGGCATTCATCTCGTCGCCTTCGACGCGGTGCAGATAGGCATGCGCCCAGGCACCCTTTGCGTCGGCCTGGTCCTGCGCGCAGCGATGACCCTGGTGCCAATCGCCCTTGGCCTGCCACCACAGCGCCTGGACGGCGCCGCCCATCCCGGCCGGCGGCGCGGCGCCGGCGAGCGAGGCTTTGAACGCTTCGAATTCCATCTCGGTCCTCCTTGTATTGGATAGACGCGATCATAGCGCGTTTCGTCCCGCTCAGGCGAGCCGGCTGACGCCTCGTGCCGGCTGACATCGGCGCCCCGCGGCGTTACCCTCGCTTCGGCACGGAAGGGGTGGCCGCCGATGCGGCGGGATCAACGGGGCCGCAATACCGGAGCGGGCGGCGCCGGAGCGCTGATTGCGCGCCGCGCTGCGTTGACGGCGATGCTTGGTGGATGTTGCGGGCTGACCCCCGGGCTGGCTCGGGCGCAGGTCCCGCCAGAGGGTGTTCGGGCGCGGCCGCAGCCGGGCGATCTCCTGGTGAAGACAAGCGGCGAGGAGCGGCGGCCGCTGACCCCCGATGATGTGCCGCTCGGCGAGACGCAGATCATGGCCTGGCCGTTCGATCTGGCCGCCGACATCGTGCGCAGCGGCTCGCGCCTCAACAAGGTTCTGCTGTTGCGGCTCGACCCGGCGGGGTTCGACCCCGAGACGTGTGGACCGCGCCCGGTCGAGGACTACACCCACGGCTATCACATGTCGCTGGCGCCGCTCGTCGCCGACAGCAAGGTCATGGTCGGCTGCTCAGGCGGCGAGCTCGGCGTTCGCGGTTTTGTCGCGGCCTTCGACGCCGAGACTGGCAAGCCGTTGTGGAAGACCTTCACGGTCCCGGCACCGAGCGAGCCGGGCAGCGAGACCTGGCCCGTGGGCGACCAGTGGAAGACCGGCGGCGGGTCGGTCTGGGTCACCGGCAATTACGACCCCGAGACCAACCTCGCCTTCTGGGGCACCGGCAACGGCGGACCGTGGATGGGCGATCAGCGCCCGGGCGACAACCTCTATACCTCCATGCTGGCGCTCGACGCCACCACCGGCGCGATCAAGGGCTACCACCAGTACCACCCCAATGATTCATGGGACTGGGACGAGGTGTCGCCGCCGATCCTGGTCGATTACCGGCATGGCGGCCGCACCGTGAGGGGGCTCGTCGATGTCGCGCGCGACGGCTATCTGTGGATGCTGGAGCGCACCGTCGACAAGATCAACTTCGTCGCCGGCCAGCCCTACGTTAAGCAGAATGTGTTCGCCAGCCTTGACCCCAAGACGGGACGCCCAAACGTCGATCCCGCCCGGCAGCCGGGCACCGGCAAGAAGGCCGATTTCTGCCCGTCATTGTGGGGCGGCAAGAACTGGCCGCCGGCGGCCTACAGTCCGAAGACGCGCTTCCTGTACATCCGGGCCAATGACAATTTGTGCTGCACCTCGATAGGCGAGAAGGTCGACTATAGCCGCGGCGAGCGTTATGTCGGGGCGACGACAACCCTCTACATCGCGCCGGACGCCGATCACATCGGCGAATTGCAGGCGTGGAACCTCGACACCGGCAAGAAGGTGTGGTCGCACCCGTTCGTCGACTCGGAAAATTGGGCGCCGGTATTGGCGACCGGCGGCGGGGTCCTCTTTGCCGGCGGCACCAACGACCGCTATTTCCGCGCCTTCGACGCCGCCACGGGCAAGACGCTGTCGCAGTTCCGCACCGGCTCCGGCGTCGTCGGGGTGCCGTCGTCATTCGCGATCGACGGCAAGCAATACATCGCCGTGCAATCCGGCTGGGGCGTCGATGCCGCACGCACGCAGGCGCGCATCAACCTGGTGCGGCCGCACCAGTACCCCGACGTGCCGCAGGGCGGTGCAATCTGGGTCTGCGCGCTGGAATAGCCGGCGCATGAACCGATCACGGGGAAAATTCTTTCCTCGCCCCCGCGCCAGAGCAGCGGCAGGTCGCCCGCCCCTGGATTCCCGCTTTCGCGGGAATGACGATCCAATCTGACCGAACAACGCGCCGAAGCATCATCAATCCGCGACGGCCTTATGGCTCGAACCCGCCGCGCCCTTCACGCGAGCAGGCGATCGAGGCGGTCGCGCATCCGGTACCAGCCGCCGACGAGCGGCAGGAACCACGGGTTGCCGGTATAGAGCGGGTGGTCGGGGAGGTCGCCCTCGTCAAAGGCGCAAGGCGCATTCGCCACGCGGGCGATCTTGCGCGCGGTCTGGGTCCCGAGATAGGTCATCATCGCGACCCCGCTGCCGTTGCAACCCAGGCAGTAGTGCAGCCCGCCCTCTTTGCCCATATGCGGCAGCGCATCGAGCATAAAGGCGGTGTTGCCGGTCCAGCTGTGGGTGACCTTGGCGCCCCTCAGCTGCGGAAAGCGCTCGGTCATGTAGCCGTAGAGCACCCGAGCCCCGAGCTTCGCGTCGACCTGCGTGAAGCGGGCGCGGCCGCCGAACACCATGCGCGTGCCGTCGGGCGACATCCGGTAGTAGCAGAGGACGCGCTTGGTGTCCGAGATGCTGCGCCCCCTCGGGATCAGCGACTGGGCGAGATCCGGCGCGAGCTTCTCGGTGGCGATGATGTGGCTGGCGATCGGCACGATGCGGCGGCGCAGCGCCGGGGTCACCGTGCCGGTATAGCCGTTGGTCGCAATCACCACGTCGCCGGCAATGACCGTGCCGCGGCTGGTCTCGACCCGCCAGCCGGCGCCGTTCGCCGCAAGCTTCTCAACCGATGCCTCGCCGCAAATTGCGATGCCGCGGCGCCGGCAGGCATCGAGCAGGCCCTTGTAGTAGAGCGCCGGGTGGAGGCTCGCCGAGCGCTCGACGATCATGCCGCCGTAATAATAGTCGCTGGCGATCTCGTCGCGCTGCTCTTCGCGCGCCACCATGTACGCACCGGACTGCGCGTCGTCGTTGAGGCCGGCGAGGCGCTTTTTCTGATAGGCGAAATGCGCCGGCGTCCAGGCCCCGACAAAGCGCCCGCGCTTCTGCCAGCAGCACTCGATCGCCTCCTCTAGGATCAGCCGCTCGATCAGCGCGAAGGCATCCGCGGCGTCCGCCAGCAGGCGGTGGGCGCGTTCCGGCTCGACCTCGGCCGCGCGGCCGGAAAAACTCTTGCCGACATTGACCCCGCTGCTGACCGAGCCGCCGTTGCGCGTCGAGGCGCCGACCCCGAGCGCACCCCGCTCGAGAACGACCGCCTCGATGCCGTGCTTCGAGAATTCCAACCCCGCGGCGAGCCCGGCATAACCGCCGCCGACGATCGCGACCCGCGCCTCCTTCGGCACGTCGACCAGCTCCCCTGCACTGGGCCTGTACGCCTCCCACCAATACGGGGTCGGCGCGAAATCGGGGTCGAAGATGTTGTTGTTGCGCATCGGGCTTGCTCCGCGGCATCGCGGCCGCATCTTTAGGCCCAAACATACCTCGCGGCGCCGGCGGAGGAATGCCCGCTCCCGAACCCAAGAGAGGCCAATCAGCTAAGGGGGCGCGCGGCCGATTGTGCCCCCTTTGCGGCCATTGCCGCCAGGGGCCAGCAACGGCGAGGTCGGCTGGAATCCAGAGTCGCTCCCGGATTCCGAATGCTTTATTTAATGTGACGCCAACCATTTTTTCGCATTTTCGTCTCCATTATCGGCGGCTTTCTGGATCCAGCGTTGCGCCTCAGCGTGATCCTTTGACACTCCCAAGCCGCTCTCGTAAAGCCGTCCGATGATGAACTGCGCGCTCGCATCGCCCTGATCGGCGGCCTTGCGGAACCACTGCATCGCCTGGGCGTAGTCCTGCGCCACACCTCGGCCGTCCGCGTAGAGCCCGCCAATGTCAATCTGCGCGACCGCATCCCCCTGATCGGCGGCCTTGCGGTACCATTGCATCGCCTCGGCATAATCCTGTTTCACCCCCCGACCATTCGCGTAGAGAAATCCAATATTGGTCTGCGCGTTGACATTCCCCTGATCCGCGGCCTTGCGGTACCATTGCATCGCCTGCGCGTAATCCTGGGTCACGCCTTGGCCGTGGGCGTAAAAAAACCCGATGTTGAACTGCGCCTTCGGGCTGCCTTCGTCCGCCGCCTTGCGGTACCATTGCATCGCCTGTGCGTAATCCTGCGGCACACCGTTGCCGTTCTCGTAGAGCCGGGCGACGCCGCGCATCGCGAAGGCGTTCCGCTCCTCGGCGCCCTTGCGGTACCACTGCATCGCCTGCGTGTAATCCCGCGGCACGCCTAGGCCCTTCTCGTAGAGCTCGCCGAGATAGGCGCGCGATGCCGCATTGCCCTTGTCGCCGGCGCGGCGGTACCACTCTGCCGCCTGCGCGTAATCCTGCGCCGCGCCGCGGCCCGAATAATAAAGCTCGCCCACCTTGAACTCGCCCATCGCGCTACCGCCGTCGGCGGCTGAGCGGAACCACTGCATGGCCTGTCCGAAATCCTGCGGCACGCCGCGACCCAGGTAATAAAGCTCGCCGACCATCACCTTGGCTGGGAGGTTCCCGGCATCGGCAGCGCCGCGAAACGCCGTCATCGCCGTGGCATAGTCGCTGCGCTGATAGGCTGCGAGACCCTGCCGCATTGCTGCTGCGACATCAACCGCGGCGGCCGGCGCCGGGCCGGGCGCCGACGCGGCCGGAGCGGCGCCGAGCGTCTGCAACCGGGCCTTCGCCAGCGGAACGAACTTGCCGCGCGGATAGGTTTGCAGATAGGCCTGATAATCGCCGGCGCTCTTGCTGTTCATGATCGATTGCCAGAACAGCAGCTCGGGATCATTCGGCGTCGCCTCTCGGCTGGCGTCCTGACCCCATGCACCCGGCGCCAACCCGCCGCCGGCGAGCGCGAGGACGACCGCCAGCAAAGCCAAAAACCGCGGCCAGCGCCGGCGCCGCCGCCCGATCACCATTGCAGAAGGCTGCTCCGCCATCGCGCATCCCCATCGCACAGCGCGAAAACCCGCGCGATTACTGTCGGCCAAATTATGTCCGGTTCGGCCGCTCGCGCGCGATCGGGGCCGCCTCTGCTTCGCGCGTTTGAGAAGCGGCTGTTGCGAGGAGTGTCCGGCGGTCGCCATGTCGGTCGATCTGCGGGAATGCGCCGCGATCGGCGGGGGATGCCGCGGGGCGCGAGAGCCCGGCGGGGGCAGCCGCATCCGGCTCGACCCGACCCGGGCGGCGATCTGGCGCTCGCCGAGGCCACGCCCGCTGCACCGCCGAAGCGGCGGCGGGCTCCGAGGACGACCGCGGCGGCAATGCGGCCTGATCTTTCCCAGAAGGATCAGGCGTCCGGGCGGTTACCTGGCTCAATTGAACCGCGGCTTCACCTTTTCGCAGAGCAGCTGCAGGGACTTCATCACGTTGGCGTGGGGGATCTTGGTGCCGCAATTCATCTCGCACAGGATGCCGTCGAGCCCAAGTGTCTCTTGCAGCTCCAAGAGGCGATCGGTCACCCGCTCGGGCGAGCCGACGATCAGCTTTTCGACCAGGGCTTCCTTATAGCTGATGGTCTGCAATCGCTGGCCGCGGGCCGCCCGCAGCTCCGATTGCTGCACGCCGGCGCGGGTTGCCGAATCCTCCAGCCGCTCGCCGAGATAGCGGTAGAAATACATGATGCTTTCTTCCGGCTCGTCGCGTGCCGCCTGGTCGGTGTCGGCGAGATAGACCGGCGCGCGCAGATATACTTCGCCGTCGCCCGGATGGCCGGCCGCCTTCCACGCCTCGCGATAGGCCCGGATGTTCGGCTGCAGCTCCTCGAGGCTGCCCTGGCGCACCGCGACGAGGACGGCATGGCCGAGCTTGGCGATCTGCGGGAAGGTGTCGGCGCTGTTGGCGGCGACGCGGATCTCGGGCCACGGCTTTTGAAAGGGCTTCGGCGTCAGCTTGACGTTGTCGAAGCTGTAATATTTGCCCTGGTACGAGAAAGACGGCTCGGTCCACGCGCGCTTCAGGATTTCGAGCGTTTCGGCAAAGCGCTCTCGGCTTTCGCCGTAGGGCACCCCATAGGCCTCGTAGGTGCGGGGAAACCCGCTGCGGCCGATCCCGAAAATCAGTCTGCCATGGCTGATCTGGTCGACCGTCGCGGCTTCCTCGGCGAGCCGCAGCGGATGACACAGCGGCAATACCTGAACGCCGGTGCCGATCTTCATCCGTTTGGTGCGTGCCGCGATCGCGCTGGCCAGCGTCAGCGGGGCCGAGCATACCGAGCGCTCCGGATTGACGTGGATTTCGGCCAGCCACATCGCATCCAGGCCCCAGCGCTCGGCGGCGTCGATCTCCTCGAAGGAAACCTTGAAAGCGTCCTCCTCGGTCATTGCGGCGGTGCGCTGGAACTCATGAAACATGCCGAACTCGAACGCCATCATCGTCCTCCGTCTTCGCCGTGCACTGCCCCGGGCCGGTGCCGGCGGGCGATCCGCCATGTCAGGTCGTCACGCCGTCAATCGCGGCGTATCGCCCATCAAACCGCGAAGCTTAGGGAGGAAAGCGCATCAACGCCAGTCAAGAAAGCCGCCGCCAGCAGGGCGCTTGTCGACATGGCTGCTTTGCCGCAGCGCGGCGAGGCACAAAGCTGGCGGCGCGCCGGCCGCGAGACCAACTCCTTCGACACCGCGCCACGATCACTTTCCGTTCCAGTTGTTTCAATTTGTGGTCATACCACCGTTTACGATTTGGGTCCTCTCGCGGCCGTCCCGATGTAGCTGTTTAGGGAAAATCGTTTCGTACATTGAACACTCCGGACGCCGGCAACCCGCTACAACGATGATATTATCAGAATTTTGCTATTTTGTCAAGAAGAAAAACAAAAGCCCAAGCTCCAGCGCCAGCCAAAGGTTGAGGGAGGGGCGGCGGCATCGTCGGTGTGCCCGGCCCGTGTTAGCTAACGAAATGACCCGAGGTCTAAGTGCACAATCGGGCGTTGTAAAACGCACTAGGCGGTTAATCATGCTGTGAGCTATCATAACTTGGGTTTCAAACGCAGGCGGAGCAGCGGCGATGTCACGATCGGCGCGGCGGCAACGCCGCCATAAAAAAGAAGAACTGCACGTGATCGATGTGCACGTCGGCTCCCGGGTTCGGTTGCGTCGCAGAATGCTCGGGCTGAGCCAGGAGAAGCTCGGCACGGCGATCGGTCTCACCTTTCAACAGGTTCAAAAATACGAGCGTGGCGACAACCGCATCAGCGCGGGTCGGCTGAATAAACTGGGAAGCGCCATGGGTGTGCCGGTCTCGTTCTTCTTCGACGATATCGACCCGGTGCACGCGCCGGCGATCCCGGCCGGCTTTTCCGGACCGCCAGCCGAAGCGTTCGACTCCGATCCACTGCGCCGGCGCGAAACAATTGAACTGATCGACGCCTATTATGTGATCGAGGATGCCACCGTGCGCCGTCGATTCATTCAGCTGGCGAAGGCGCTCGCGAAGAATGCCTCCCCAGCCCAAAGTTAGTATTCTACGGACAAGCGGGCTCGTGAGTTCCGCTAGACGATCCCTTTTCTGGCCGCGGCCACAACACTCTCGATCCGTCTCTGCGCGTGACGGGCGCTGGCGAAAAGCTCCCATACCTTTCCCGTGTCGGCGGAAATGAAAATGCGCTCCGGTCGCAGGTCCGCGATCACGTAAAAGGCGCCGGTCATGGTCACAGGATTTACGAGGTCTGGTTGCAGTGAGACGAATATGGATTGCTGAAACGGCCAAATGACGATGTAACCGAGCTTCGATACCGCGTAGTCAATAACGTCCCATTTTAGCTCTAATGAAAATAACCCTGTGGCTGTCGTCGGGCATGTAACAGGCCATATCTCCCCATCACGATCGATTAAAAATCGCTGCGCGCTCTGGGTTTCGGTTATTTTACGACCTTCCCAGTGCATCGAAAGTGCTTCGATATGACCCTTGTCAAGACGGTGATTCCAAAATAAAAGCAATAGACTAGGTATTAGGCTACGAGTGGGATCAACTAAATTTAGGAAGCCAAGATCTCTACCTTATCAAAATTTAGCCTTTTTCTTTCATCTTCGACGGCATCTGCTAGCGCCTCTACCGCGGTTGCATCGTATCTTATGTTTGTAGGATCAATCTCAAGGTCGGTTTCTACAAATAGGACCCATTTTGGGTCTGGATCTGGAAGTTCAACACGGCAGAGGGTCAACGCTCTTTTGACGTGCGGATGATCTCTTAGTGCCACACCTCCCGTCATCAATAGATTGAGCGCGTCGCGCTGTTCGACGGGCAAAGAAGGAACCTTAGCAATTTGACGATGCCGCTTTCTGGTGAGATGAGTACTCATGGGCCCCCATTCGCCATTAGACGGTCGGGGTTCCCTAGGGGCTGATCGGGCTTTGCGCGCCGCAGCCATTAGATGAATTACGACAAACGCACGGATTGCCGAAGTTAGGTTGGACGCCACGCGAGTGCGATCGATGTACGCGACCAGCTCATCTACCGTCGCGTCTTGCAGCTCGGCAATGTCCAACAAGGCTTCCCAAATCGGCGGTTTGAGGCGAACGGTGGTGCGACGGCCGGAGATGCGAACGTTGTGCATCACCAGCCAGGATAGAGGGCTCTCGTGTTCGCCGTGCGGCTCCCGGCGAGATGCCGATCTTGTTGCTGGGGCCTCGGAATTCGCCGACGCCCGGTTGGAACGACTCTGGGTTGCAGAAGACATCGTGATGAAGGCACCCTAATGTTGGCTACGAGCTGACAAACCCATTTGGCCGACGCCTCCTTCGCTCATCCCTCGCCCGTGAGGTCGCCACCGTGTGATTTATGGAACCGTACGGCAGCCTCGGTCGGTGCTTCTAGGCCAGGTTGTGGGGCTCTCAGCGGGGAAATATCCGGAAAAAATCCGGAAAAACGGGGGTGCATGCAAAAATATGTTAAGGAATGGCGGCGACCCTCGTACCATGCCGAGCGATCGGATTCGTTCGGTGTCACGGAGCGAGCCGTGTCTCAATCTGTTGCCCGCGTGTCGAGTAACGTCACCTCTCTCAGGAGAAAGAGGGGACGTTCCGCTCGACCAAAGCCCGTCGAGCAAAGAATATCGCGAATACATCTCCTTGGGGAGATGCGGGTATTGGGCCCAACCGGCGAGGACATCTTACCAAAGGCAAAAAAGACCCAGGCATTGCTTGCCTTTCTTTGCCTCTCGCATGGTGAACGCCTGTCGCGAAGCCGTATCGCCGGAGTGATTTGGGATCGATCGGGCGAGATACAGGCGCGGGACAGCCTGCGACATGCTTTGTACGAATTGGATCGTGCTGGCGCCAGCTGGCAACTGGAAATGGAGCGCCACGCGGTTCGCCTTGATACGACAGCCTGCTGGATCGACGCCTTTGAGCGCCCGGAGCGCGCCGATCTGCTGCTTGACAGCCTGCACGGGATATCGCCCGCGTTTGATCAATGGCTGCTCGGCGAGCGCGTCCGGTTCGAGGTCCGCTGGCAAGCCGTCCTGGAGCGGCAGCTCGACGATCTCGTCGAACAGAACGCGGCGCCTGCGCTGCGGGCCGGGGCGGCGCGAAATCTTCTAAACGTTGTCCCGACCTATGAACGCGCTATCCGCGCCCTGATGACGGCTTTTGTCGACATGGATGAGGGCGCGGAGGCGATCCGCGAGTACGAACGTTTTCGGCTGGTGGCAGACACCAACGGCCTGCCGCTCTCGCAAAAAACCGTGGCGATATACGAGGCGATCCGATTGGGGTCGCGGACGAATGGCGCCCGGCCGCTGGACAGAACCGGGAAGACGGCAGGCACCTCCAGCGCGCCGGCGGCAGAAGCTGTCGGCCCCGCCGGGCAGGAGGCTATCGACCCAGCAACCCAACCCGAGCTCCAGCCGTCAATCGCGGTGCTGCCGTTCCGCAATCTATCGGTCGAGGCCGGTCACGACCTCGTAGCCGATGGGGTGACCGAGGATCTCGTCGAGGCTTTATCGCGCGTACCCGGGCTGTTCGTGACCTCGCGATTGTCGGCGGCGGCATTTAGAAAACAGGACCGCCCGCCGCGGGAGATTGGTGTCGCCCTCGGGGTTCGCTACCTCCTCTCGGGTAGTGTTCGGCGCGTCGGTGATCGATTGCGCCTGGTCGTCGAGCTGACCGAGACGAACACCAATAGAGCCCTTTGGGTGTCGCAGTTCGACGAGAAATTTCGCGATCTCATCGAAATGCAAAACGGGCTGGCGGCGGCGGTACTTTACCGAGTTGCTCCACACCTGCGCTCCGCCGAACTGAAGCGTGTGCGGATTAAGCGCCCCCAGGATTACACCGCCTACGATTTTTTCTTGCGCGCTCAGGATAATATGCACAGCCCGTCGCGAGCGGTGTTCGAAAGTGCGGGGCCGCTGTTCAATTCGGCTATCGAGCGCCAGCCGCAATACGCGGCTGCTCTTGCCTGGCGCGCCTACTGGCATGTGATGCGGGTGGGGCAGGGCTGGTCCCCCGATCCGACGCACGATGCATCGCAGGCTGATTATTTCGCGAGGCTAGCTGTCGATTCCGACCCAGTCGAGCCTATGGCCTACGCGGTTCAAGGCCACGCCGCCGCCTTCCTGCACAAGGATTTTGACCTGGCCTTTTCGAGTTTTGAGACCGCGCTGCAAATCAACCCGAATAGCGCGCGAGCATGGCTGTGGAATGCCAATACCCACTCCTATGTCGGTGACGGGGCGCGTGCCGTCGAGAAGGTCAACCGGGCCATGGCTTTGTCCCCGTACGATCCGCTGGTGTGCGCCTATAGCGGCGGCGCAAGCATCGCCTACCTTGCGGATGGCCAATACGCGCGCGCGATCGAGTTCGCATTGCGCTGTGTTCGCGAGAACCGGGCCTACACCTCGGCGTACAAGTTGCTGATCTTGGGATTGTCGCTGGCGGGGCGCGAGATCGAGGCGCAAGCGCCAATTCATCAGCTTCTCTTGCTGGAACCGGAATTCACGGTGCAACAGTACCGGGATCGATTTCCCGGACGCGACGGGCCGCTTGTCGAGCTTTTTTGCGACGCCTTGGCAAGAGCGGGGGTGCCGCGTTCGAGCTAAAAACACCTGCCGGATTTTCTCCAAGTTTTTCCGGTTCCCGCCCCGGATCCGCCCACGGATGGGAACCCGTTCCAATTGAAACGCTCCTCGGCGCGTCCCGGGCAATTCAGCTCTGGCGTCGAGGAGGAAAAAAATGGCACCGACCAAGCAGAATGACCGGTTCCCACCGCTCACAAACCCTAACCCGAAGATCGCTGATCCTGGCAAGGTCCGCCTCGGCGACACCACCATCACCGGGCAGTTCCCGCCGCTCCGCCTTCCGGACGCCAACGTCGCCGATCCCGGGAACGTCCGGCTTGGCGATACCACCATCACCGGACGGTTCCCGCTGAAGAAATAACCTTGCAGCGTGGCCGCGGCATCTGGAGCGCCAACCATGGCTGAGTACGTAGAGCCGACGATTTGCCAGTTTTTTCGGCTCATCCCGGGTGCCCCAGATCCGCGGCGGGCCGACCGTTCGGCGGACGGAACGCTGCCGGTGATTGCCTATCGTTATTGTGAGGCGATCGCCAGTGCCTCGGCTTTCGGGTGGTATCTCTACCCGCCACTGAACTTCAGCCTGATCTGGGATGGAACCGAGATCGCCTGGACCTATGAAGGCGCCGAAAGTTGGTACCCGTTGCGGGGAGCCCAGTATCCAGGATTTCTTGAGAGTTTTGCGAAAATCGCGCCGGCTGGGCTCGATGCCCTCGCGCCGACATTCCTGGCGCAGGGCAAATTACCCGGCGTCGTCCAGATCTGGAGCGGATATTTGGCGCAGACGGCACCGCGCTGGGCGTTGCTGTCGCGGGGCGCCGCCAATATTCCGAAAACTCAGGGGTATGAGAACTTCGAAGGAATCGTCGAAACCGATACCTGGTTCGGTCCGCTCTTCACCAACGTGCGATTGACGCGGATCAACTCGCCCGTCGAATTTCATACGCGCTACCCGCTCTTCCAAGTGCAGCCGCTGCTGCGCCAATGTTACAGCGAGGTGAGCTTCGAGGTCCGCGAGGCCGCCGATTTGCAAGCGGAACACTGGCAGCGCTTCGCCGCGACTATGACGCCCAATACGCATCAAATGCGCGCGCTGGGACACTATGCTGTCGACACGCGCCGGCGGTTGCGCGGCGAGGAGCGATGAGCTCACAGCGCCTCGCCATCCAGCTGATGATCGCGCAAGGAATGCTGTTCGCGGCCGAGACCGCGGCAATCCATCAGATCGGCTCGCACGTTTCCTTGATGCTGCTCGCGCTGATCCGCGCGGCTGCGGGCTTGGGGCTCGCCGTTGTCCTCGCTCGACATGTCGGCTTTGCGGTGCTGCACACGGGTCAATTGCCGCTGCAGCTGGTGCGCGGCGGCGTGGCGCTGCTTTACCTCTGGGTGATGATCTACTCCTTCGGCCATCTGCCCTTCGCGGATGCGACAGCAATTTCTTACACCCAGGCAGCCTACATCGCCGTGTTTTCGGTGCTGATCCTTCAGGAACCCGTCACGCGGTTGCGCTGGGCTGGCGCTGCGATCGGTTTTATCGGTGCGCTCCTTATCGCCAAACCAGCATTTGCCGGCTGGAACAGCGCATATCTTGTTGCGCTGTTCGGCACCAGCTTGAACGGACTTGGATTCGTGCTCAACCGCTACCTGCAACAGGAAGACACCGCCGCCACCACGATGTTTTACACAAATTTGGTTCCCGTTCTCGCCAATCTGCCGGCGTTAATGCTGACGGAATTACCAACAGGCGACACGATCCTTTGGCTGCCCGCCATCCTTCTCTTGGGACCGGTGGGTATGTATCTCGGCATCCTGGCGGTAAAGCACGCCAACACCGCGATGCTTGGCCCATACACCTTTTTGAGACTGGTGATCGGTGTTGCGGGCGGTGTCGCGATTTTTCGCGAGTTGCCGGATTTTTTCAGCGCCTGCGGCGCGGTCCTGATCCTGGCGGGGTGTGCGCTGTCTTCGCGCGGCAGCAGCACGTCGCATCGTGAGGGGGTAGTGCGGGCCCGGCGTGCCCACCGGCTGCATCGCAGCCTCTACGGGCACGCCGCGCAATCTCCCAAAATCGCAATCGCAAAGCTGCAACAGTCCTGAGGCATGCCGGGGATGCGAGCTGCCGCTAAACCGCCGATCGATGCCGTATCTTTTTTGCCGGCGCTGGCCGCCGGGCGGTTGGATGCGTGCCTTGCCTACCTCAAGCGAGAGGACAGCAGCGGAGCCGCGGAGTCCGAGCTGCACTGTCGACTGGCGGAAGCGCTGTTCCACCAGGCTCGACGCGACGAAGCGCTCGAATGCGTTCGCCGCGCTTACCCATGGATCGGCGGCGACGCGGGGTTGCTGCACATCTGCGCCTGGGTCTTCAGCAATTGCGGGTGTCACGCCGAAGCCGCCGCCTCGTACCGCCGGCTCATCGAGCTGTGCCCGGATGCGATCGAATTCCATCGCCACGCCAGCGGCTCGCTCGCCGCGATCGGGCGGCTTGATGAGGCCGTCGCCGACGGCAGGACGGCGGCCGACCTCGTGCCGCAAAACCCCGAATTCGCGCTCCATGTCGGATCGCTGCTGCTCGCGGCAGGGCGAAGTGACGAAGCGGCGATTTATCTCGGACGCGCCGTCGCATTGGAGCCCGACAACGCCCGCGCGCTGTGCGAACTTTCCACGGCATGCCACGCGCTCAACCGGGGCGAGACCGCAATCGCGCTGGCGTTGCGTGCCCTCGCGCTGAACCCGGGCGACCGCGGCATCGCCATCCATGCGGCGGAGCTGCTGATCGGCTGCGGCCGGGCCGCCAAGGCCGCCGAGCTGCTGCGCGGCGCTGCGTTCGACGCAGCCGATCCCCGGCTGCTTCGCGTCCTGTCAGCCGCGGAAATGGTGCGAGACCGCTTGGAAGCGGCGATCGATGCGATCGACAAAGCACTCGCCGCCGCTCCCCATGTCGCGGAGTACCACATCCATCGCGGGCATTTGCTGTGGCGCCAAGCCGCTACCGGCCCCGCCGTCTTCGCATCACCGGCGCGGTGGACGGTGCTTTCGGCGACCCCAAGCCGCTCCGCCAATCCGGCCCGCCCGCGATAGCGGGCCGCGAGCATCGCAGCCATTGCCGAGTTGAACATGCCCCTCTACGGACCTTCACGAGCGCCCGAGGATCGGCCCAGTTGGGTGGAGAAGAGCCGTTCCCAATTTGCCCGGCCCGTGAGGTCGATGCCCTGAAAACGGCCATTTATCGCCCGAAACGACGAAACCCAACACTGGGCCTATCTCAGCGCTGCCGCTGGCAGTTCGAAAGGTAGGGGTCTATCGTCGCGCATGGCAGGTTTGTCGCACCCGGTGCGTGGCGGCGCTTGGGCCGAAGGAACCCCGCCTCAGATTGACGTTTCGGGCCACCGACGGGCCACTTTCGGCGGACGAGGCGGCTGGCTGCGGCGGCGCGAACTATTCTTCCTCCTCGGTGGCGCGGCGGTTGCCACGCCGCTCGCTGCCCACGCACAGCAAAAATTGATGCCGGTGATCGGGTACCTCGGCGGCAGTTCGCCCGACCCGAGCGCAGCGAATTTGGCCGCGTTCCGCCAGGGGCTGAGCGAGACCGGCTATGTCGATGGCCAGAACGTGGTGATCGAATACCGCTGGGCGGAGGGAAGCTACGATCGGCTGCCCGCAATGGCTGCCGATCTCGTCGGCCGCAAGGTTGATGTGATCGTGGGGGGCGCCGGCCCCCCTTCGGCGTTCGCGGCAAAAAACGCCACCTCAACGATCCCAATCGTCTTCACCAGCGGCGCCGACCCGGTGGCAACCGGCCTGGTCGCCAGTCTGTCCCGGCCGGGCGGCAATCTCACGGGCGTGAGCATCCTCTATACCGAACTAGTGCCTAAGCGGCTTGAGCTGATGTCCGAGCTGGTGCCCCATGCCAGGGTCATCGCCCTGCTCGTGAACCCGAACAGTCGGGAAGCCGAGCCCACGATCCGAAACGCACGGGAGGCGGCCCGCACGAAGGGGGTGCAGCTTCACATCCTGAAAGCCGCCACCGAGGGCGAGATCGACGACGCCTTCGCCTCCCTCGTCCAACTGCAAGCCGGCGCGCTCGTCGTCGGCGCCGATCCGTTCTTCACTAGTCAGCGCGAGCAGCTCGTAGCGCTGGCATCGCGCCACGCCGTTCCGACGATTTATAATTCGCGCTTCTTCGTCGTGGCCGGCGGCCTGATCGACTATGGGCCGAGCCCCACGGCTATGTATCGCCAAGTCGGCGTTTACGTCGGAAAGATCCTCAAGGGCGCCAAACCGGCCGATCTGCCGGTGCAGCAGCCGACCAAGTTCGCGCTGGTAATCAACCTCAAGACCGCCAAGGCGCTCGGTCTGACCGTGCCGCCGTCGATCCTCGCCCGCGCCGATGAGGTGATCGAATGACCCGCCGGCGGTTCATGGTACTGGGCGGCGCGGCCGCTGTGTGGCCGTTCACTGCCCGTGCGCAGCAGAAGGCGATGCCAGTCATTGGCTACATCAGCAGCAGCAGCTCGGCGGCCGAGGCTCGGCGAGCGGCGGCGTTCCAAGACGGTTTGGGCATGCTCGGGCTCACAGAGGGCGGCAACGTGGCGATCGAGTACCGCTACGCCGACGGGGTCTATGACCGTTTGCCAGCGTTCGCCTCCGACCTCGTCGCCCGCAATGTCAGCGTGCTCTTCGCATCCAGCCTACCTGCCGCGCTCGCCGCCCAGGCAGCAACCTCGACGATACCGATCATCTTCCGACTCGGCGTCGATCCGGTTGCCTTCGGCTTGGCGCAGAGCTTCAAACGGCCGGGCGGCAACGCCACCGGCGTGACGATGTTGTTTGATCCGCTTACCGACAAGAAACTGCAATTGCTGCATGAACTCACGCCGGATGCGGTGGTCGTCGGCTTTCTGCTCAACCCAAAGAACCCCAATGCCACGTCGCACACCGAGCGCGTCGAGGCCGGCGCACGAACCCTCGGCCTCAAAATCATCGGGCTGGACGCCAGCACGACCGAGGAGATCAATGCCGCTTTCGCAGAAGCCCACCGGAAAGGAATCCGCGCGTTGTTGGTCGGGGATGACCCGTTTTTGGATTCGGATAACAAGCCGCTGTTGGAGCTGCCGGTCCGGTATTCGATACCAACAATGTATTCTACTCGCGGGTTTGCCGATGCCGGCGGTCTGATCAGCTACGGGCCGGTCGATGCCGACATGGCGCGTCAGGCCGGGGCCTATGCCGGTCGGGTGCTGAAAGGCGAGAAACCCGCGGACCTGCCGGTCGTGCAGCCAACCAAGTTCGAGCTGGTCATCAACCTGAGGACCGCCAAGGCGCTCGGCCTAACAATCCCGCAAACCCTTCTCGCCCGTGCCGACGAGGTCATTGAATAGACGGTGGATGAATGGCGGCTTCTTGGTCGCCCTAACTATCCGCTCGCGAAGCCGCGAATGGCTGATACGGGTCGGTTTGACCAGTTCGATCGACCCCGGGTCGATGGCCGTTATCGGCCGCAAACGCGGCGTTCAGGTCGGCCAGGGTGAACCGCAGTAGCGGGTGGACACCGGACTTGGGCCTCTCGGTCGGCGCCCGACCCGACAACAGATATTCAGCCCAACACTACTCGATGACCTCGTCGGCGCGTTGCAGCAGCAATTGCGGCACGGTGAGGCCGAGCGCTTCGGCGGTCCTCAGGTTGATGACCAGCTCGAATTTGGTCGGCTGTTGAACAGGCAGATCACGGGGCTTCGCTCCGCTGAGGACGCGATCTACATAGGAGGCAGAACGTCGAAAAAGCTCGGGGATGTCAGCCCCATAGGAAATCAGTCCGCCTTCGACCGTAAATAGCCGGTAGGGGTAGACAGCAGGAACCCGATATCTTGTCGTGAGGGAGACAATGGCCTTGCGATGGACGGCGGTGAAGGGGTCAGTCATCACGATCAAGCCGCCTTCCGACTGCGCAAGCGCAGCGACCGCCCCCTCAATCTCCGTATCGCTGCGAACGGGTGCGGTTACGGGCTCTGCCGCAAGCGAGCGTGCTGCGTCCTCGAAGGCGGGCAGATAACGCTGCGTATAGGGGGCTGTGTCGGGATTGAAGATCACCGCAATTCGTTTGGTAAGGGGTGCAATCTCCCTAAGCAGCTGAGCCCATTTCCCGATCATTGAAAATTCAAAATTGGCGAACCCGGTAATATTGGCGCCCGGATGCGCCAAGCTCTCTACAAAGCCCTGACCTACCGGATCTGAAACCAACACGAATATGATGGGGATTGTCGTCGTCGCCCGGCGAAGTGCCGCCAATGGCGGACTGCTACCTGCGAGCAGCACGTCCGGTGTGAGGGCTACCAGTTCCGAGGCGAGCGCACGTAGGCGCTCCACCTCTGTCCCACCCCATCGGTAGTCGAGCCTGAGGCCGCGGCCCTCATTCAATCCGACCTCACGCAAACCGTCCACGAATGCGGCAACGCGAGCACGACCCTCGGCGTCATCCTCGGCCGTTGGCATCAATACCCCAATGCGACGCACCCGCTCGGGCTGCTGCGTCGCGGCGGCGAACGGCCAGGTAACTGCCGCGCCGCCGAGGAGGCCGATGAGGTCTCGCCGCCGCAGCGTCAGACGGGGAGCGCCTGCATGCTGCCGATGATCCACGACCTCCGTCCCGCGGCCATGAGGGCCACAACCTTAGCACACGGGCCCGTCCGCCGCCGTTATGAAAAGAAGCGGCTAGCCTTTCCAATTGGGCTGCCGATCCAAGGTCCGAGAAGGGTCGCTTTGACTCGTTCACCCAAGGGTGTCCGAACGGCGGCTCACGGCGCAAGGGAGACCCTTGGCGCGCAGCCGCAAGGGTCCGCTTTCGTCGCCACAGCCGGCTTTGGCGATTTTCCACGCCGGAACCGGCTCAGCGGGGCTCCAGCGCGGCCTGGCGAGCGCATGAGCCGCCGGCCGAGGGCTGGGACGGGTCGGCCGCGAAGCGAGAACCACCTCAGCGGGCGCCAGAGCGGCCCGGCGCGCGCAGCGGCCGAGGCTGCGGGCCGAGCTAGCCCCGAGCCCAGAAGCCGAGCTACCCCGAGCCCAGAGGGGTGGAAGCGACGCATCCAAATAGTTTTGTTGACCACGGCACCGCTCTACCGACGCGGGCGCACGGACGCACTCCCTGGGGGGTCAAGGTATTGAAGGCGCGCATCCGCTCGCTCGAAATCCAGCAGCGCTCGCTCGCACGTGAGATGACCGATCCGGACAATTCGCGTTCGGATGCGTTGTCGCGAGTCCTCGGCTCCTACGAGGCGCTGGAGAGCGAGCACAAATTCGCTGAGACCGCCTATCAGCACGCGCTGCAGAGCCTCGACCAGGCGCGCGCCAATGCCGATCGGCAGCATGTCTTCATCGCCAGTTTCGTTCCCCCGAGCCTGCCGGAAGAGGCGCTCTATCCCCGCCGCTGGCGTTCGCTTGGAACCGTCGCGCTGATGGCGCTTGCGGTCTGGAGCATTGGGGGCCTGACCGTGCAGTCAGTCCGCGATCACCTGTCGTGACCCATCTTCGATGAGAGCCGCCATGACGATGCCAGTATTCCGCATCCCCACCTCGCTGCGCCCGGCGGGCTTTGGCCAACGCGCGACGCCGCCGTCACGCAAGGAAAGCCTCGCGATCGTCTCGCCCGGCAGCAAACTGTGCGGGATCGCTGCCTACACCGCGGCGTTGCAGCGGCAGTTGAGCGATGCCTTCGAGATCACCGTGTTCGATCTCAACCAGTACCTGCTGCGCAGCCCGCACCATCGCGTCCGCAAGCTGGCGGACCGCCACATCAAGGAAGTCTGCCGCGCGATTCGGCGCTTCGATGTCGTCAACCTGCAGCTCGAACATGGCACGTTGGGTCGCTATGGCAGGGACATCTATCGGCGATTCTGCTGGCTCACCGAGGCAGCGCCGCGTTTGTCGGTCACCTTCCATACCCTCCCGCTGCCGCCGAGCTTCGACTCGACGGCCTTTATGAAAGCGCTGGCGACCGGCAGGCTAAAGACCGCCGCGCGCATGCAAGCGGACTTTCATCGAGCCCATCTCTTGTCCTCCGGAATAGCCCGCCAGCTGCGGCGCGCCCAGCGCAGGAAGCAGGTAAGCGCGGTCGTTCACAACCGCCGGGATCGTTATGACGCAAGTTGCCTTTACGGCATCAGGCAGGTCTATGACCATCCCTTGTCCTTTCTCGGGGCGGCCGACGCCGAGGCCTTGCGCAACGGCGCCTCGCGGCAGCGTTTTGCGATGCTCGACGATTTGCCGCCCGACACCGCGCTGATCGGGGTTTTTGGTTTTCTCAACGAATACAAGGGTATAGGAACGGCGATTCAGGCGCTGCGCTACCTGCCGGAGAACCACCATCTGCTGATCTTTGGCGGCATTCACCCGCACGAGATCGTAGAGGGCCGGCCGCGACACCCCTACATCGCCTCGCTGTTTGACGATGCCTATATGGATACGACGCTTTACGATCGGATGACCGCAATCGGGGCACAGAGCGACGCACCGCCGCTTGTCGTTGCCGCCGACCAGGGCCTGCGCGAGCTGTTGGGAGCGCATCCGCGCGACCTGTCAGCGCGCATCCACTTCATGGGTGCGCTGGCCGAAACGGATTTTCTGAGCGGCATGGCGATTTGCAATGCCGTGGTGTTCCCTTATCTCGAAGTCAGACAATCATCATCGGGGCCGATCAGCCAAGCCTTGGAACTGGGCTGCCGGATCATCGCTTCGCGGACCCATACGTTTCTCGAATTTGCCGAGTACCACGAAAACGCGGTCGAGTTCTTCGACATCGGCAACCATCTCGAATTGGCCGAGCGCCTGCTCGCCCGCCGGCAATTCAGCCCGCGCCACGGGCTTCCCGAGTTCAACATCGAAACCAATAAGACGACCTATCTGCTCGCCAACAGCAAGATCAAGGACCTGCCAGCGCGTGACGGGTCGGACCGCCCACTCAAGACGGGCCGAGCCGAGCTCGTCGAGAACTGACCGCACGGTCGTTCGCGATCCCCGCTGCTGCCACCAGGCGACGAGACGGCGCGGCGAGCCTGACGGCGATCGGCGGAATCCTCTATTTCCCGAACGAGACAATGGCTTCAACAGAGACTGCTCGGCGGCATTCAGACCGGTCGCATTTGATGAAAATTCACCACAAATCTTTAATTACTTCCTTCTATAAAACATTGACACACTAAAGAATAAGATCGATGAATCGTGGTTGAATTGTCTGAGATGCCGAATGAGCGTCTATCCGAGCAGAATATTCAACATCATCGCGGCCGTCCGTGGCGGGTGCGGATCGGACCGGCTCAACCTCGACGATCGGTAAGGGTGTTCACGATGTGGGATCTGTTGAAAAAAGCCGATATCGAGCAAGCGAAACAGGAACTCAGGCTCCGTCGTGTCCAAACTCTTAGGAAACACGCGGAAGAAAGCCAAAACTTGGACACCGAGCGAGTCGAGCTGGAAATATTGAAAAATCTGCTCGATATCTTTGCACTGAAGTTTATGAAGGCGAAGATATCTTCGCCCAAGCCAATCTCCGCACCGGTCGTCCCCGCACCGGTCGTCGTCCATGAGCCCGCACGGGTCGTCCATGAGCCCGCACCGGTCGTGCCTGAAAAAGTCAGAACCAAACCCGCTGAAGTTGATCACGCTCGTTCCCCGTCATCCCCAAGCGTGACCCCAGGATCCACACTGAAGACCAGCGATCACGTGCGCGGGGTGAAGGCCCACGGATCAATCCCCACGATGGCCCATACCGATCACGTACGCGGCGCGAAGGCCCACGGGTCGATCCCGGCCCTGACGCATAAAGAAGGGCGCTTCAACCCGAAGGCCTCTGGCGGCGGCGCTTCTCGCGAAGCAAAGCGACACGAGAAGCACAAATATCCTCGGACCAATTTCGAGATCTTCTCGCGCGCGCTGGCGCGTGAGTTGGCCCTTGACTAGCTGCCCGCCCGCCGATCCACGCGCTGGTTGCGGTTGATCGCGCCCGCGCTCGGCCTGGCGCCGCGGACCGTCAGCCCACCGGGTTGTCCCGTGGGGGCGCCCAGGCTTCGGGGGCGCGCGGCTCGAGATCGGTAACGACATCGATGAGGACCGGCTCCTCGGCGGCGAGCGCCTGCTGCAGCGCCGGCGCGATCTGCTGCGGCTCTTCGACCCGGATACCGCGCACGCCGAAGCTCCGGGCGACAGCGGTAAAATCGGTCGGCCCAAAGCGGACCAGCTCCTCGCCGCGGCCCGGCCGGTTGCCCGAGATCCGGCGGACCCCGGTCAGGTTCTGGCCAAAGCCGGAATTGTTGTTGACGATGACCGTGACCGGGATGTTGCAACGCCGCGCCGTCTCCAATTCGGCGAGGTGATAGTAGAACCCGCCATCGCCGGTGAAACAGATGACCCGGCGCTGTCCGGCCGCGCATTGCGCCCCGAGCGAGGCCGGGAAGGCCCAGCCGAGCGATCCCGCCGCGCGCTGATAGCCCTGCCCGGCGCCGTTGAGGTCGATCATCGTGCCGGTCCAGATCCCGGAATAGCCGGTATCGGCGACGAGGATGCCGTCCGCCGGCAAGGCGCGGGTCACTTCGGCGCAAAGCCGCTCGACACTGATCGGCGCGGCGTCTCTCTCGGCGAGAGGGGCCATGCTCGCCCGCCAATCCGCGACGATGCGCGCCGCCTCGTCGGCAAAGCCGGAATCGCGCGCCGGGCGGCCGACGATCTGGTTGAGGCGGCCGAGGGTTACCTTGGGGTCGCCGACGAGGCCGGTCGTATTGGGGTAGCTGCGACCGATTTCCAGCGGGTCGGCCTCGATCTGCACGATCTTCGTGCCGATTGGCGGGACCTGCCAGTTCAGCGTCACCTGGTCGCCGGTATCGCAGCCGACGAACAGCACGAGGTCGGCGCCGCACACGATGCGGTTGGCGGGGGGCGCCGAATAGCTGCCGGCGACGCCGGCCGACAGGCGATGTCGGGTCGGGACGATGCCGCGCGCTCCAAGCGTCGTGGCGACCGGCGCGGAGAGGGCCTCGGCCAGCGCCAGCAGTTCGGGGCCGGCCCCCGACGCGGCGGCGCCGTCGCCGGCGACAATCGCGAGGCGGCGGCTGGCAAGCAGAATTCTCGCCGCGCGCTCGATGTCGCGTTCGTTGGCGACCGGCCGGTGCACCGGGATCGGCCGCGCCTCCAACTCGATGACCGGCGGCTCGGCGGTCTGCCCCAGTTCGATCGTATCCCCCTGGTGCCCGTCGAAATCGAGATGGGTCGGGCGCGGCGTGTCGGCCAACGCGGCGCGCCAGGCATGGCGCAACAGGCGCGGCAGTTCGGACGTCGCGTCGACCGGCGTCGAGAATTTGGTCACCGCGGCGAACAGCGGCGCGTGGGCGATCTCCTGATAGGAATTGCGATGCTGGAACGATGCCGGCTTGTGGCCGGTCAGCGCAATCACCGGGCTGCGGCCGAGCCAGGGATCTTGCAGCCCGGAGGCGAGGTTGGCGGCGCCGACCGCCTGCGCCATGCATACCCCCGGCCGGCCGGCGACCCGCGCATAGCCGTCGGCCATGTAGGCTGCCGCCTTTTCCGAATGCGCCAGGATCGGCTTCACCCCGAGATCGCCCAAATGGAGGAGCGTGCGGCGCAGCACCGACTCGACAAAAAAGACATGGCTCATGCCGGTCCCGGCCAACGCCCGCGCCAACCATTCCGCGCCGTTCATCGTTTCCTGATCACTCATCCCGTTCCCTCCGCTCGACGGACGCGAACCGCCGCGGCGCCTAGACTGCCACCGATAAAGCGCGACCGCGTAGAAGGAAATCTGTGACTTCCATGATGAACAACCTGTGATTTAGCTTGACGCTTCCGCAGTCCTGATACGGCTGGATAGGATCAGGTCGCATTCTTGCTGAGGTTGCAGATTCACGAATTGCCGCTTCCGACCGGGCAAGGCTGTTCGGCTGGTCGTGTCTCTCCATGCGGGGTTTGCATAAACTTGCTTTCCGTGTTTATACAGCAATTTTATCAATTAGTCAACGGACAATCATGTGTGGCTTGCGGCGAAAATCTGGGACGGAATCCCAGCAGGTCCGATCACTCTGTCATTCGTCATCCCCGCTTGACCCGGGGATCTCGTGGGGTTTCTCGGAGAGCCACGGATCAAGCGACAGTTCGCCGCTGGCGACGTGCTCGTTGTGACGCGGCTCGACCAGCTCGCGCGCTCGACCCGCGATCTCTCAACACCTCGCAGCGCTCATCGGCAAGCAAGCCGGGTTACGCTCGCTCGGCGACGCTTGGGTCGATACGACGACACCCCACGGCCGCTTGATGCTGACGGTACTCGGTGGCCTCGCTGGCAGCAATCGGCCGGTGTTCGTCATCCAACTCAGTCGACGCCTTCGTAGAGACTTTCAGAGCTGACCACATCCGGGATGACATGATCCCGGATACTGGCGGACGATCGGGCTCAGGGAGGTGCTTGGCCGAGCTGTACGCCGATGTTTTGCAGCGACCCGCGCTGGCGGGCCTTCTCGACCCACAGCCCGACGATTTGTCCCGGAACGCTGAGCCAGATCAGCTCGTCGAGGGCTGCCGCATTGGCGATCGGTTGGCCGTCGACCGCCGTCACCACGTCCTGCACCGCCAATCCGGCGCGCTGTCCGGCACTGCCGTCCTCGACCCGGGTGATGACCGCGCCTTTGGTTTGCGTGGTGCCTATCGCCTGGGCCCCGGCAGGCGTCAGGTCCTGCAACGCGACGCCAATCCGGCCATGGCTGCCCGGTCGCCAATTCGCCGCCGCGCGCTGCGCAGCAGCCCGTATATCGGGCGAGATCTCCCGGGCGAGCCGGTCGCGTTCGGCCGCCGCCTCGCTCTGGCTGTCCGGGTTGCCCCAGCGGGTCGCGATGCTGTACCAGATATAGGCGCCCAGCGGGTTGCGCGGCGCGCCCCAGCCTTTGTCGAAGCACAGGCCCAGCTGGTATACGGCGAGGTCGTCGCCGTTCGCCGCGGCCCGGCGGAACAGGGCGAGGGCCCGCTCGAAGTCTCGGGAAACGCCTTCGCCGTTCAAGTACAGTATGCCGAGCTCAGCCTGGGCATAGTTGTTGTTTTGGTCCGCCGCTTTCTGAAACCAGCGTGCGGCCTCCGCGATATCCTTGGGTACCCCCTGGCCCAGCTTATAAAAGCGCCCGAGCGCAGTTTGCGCGTCGGCGAGATCGGCATCCGCCGCCGTGCGATACCAGCGCACCGCCTCGGCCATGTCGCTTGGCACGCCGGTGCCGTTTTCATACATGCGTCCGAGATCATAGGCCCCGCTGGCATCGCCCAGATCGGCCGCCTTGCGATACCAGCGCGCGGCTTCGGCCTCGTCCTTGGCAACGCCACGCCCGTTTTCGTAGAGCAGGCCAAGATTGACCTGCGCCGTGCTGTCGCCCTGGTCTGCCGCCTTGCGGTACCAGATGCCGGCTTGCGCTGCATCCTTTGGCCTACCCTGTCCGACTTCATAGAGCCCGCCGAGATTATTCTCGGCCATCGCATAAGATTGCGCGGCGGCGCGCTCATACCATTGTGCCGCCGTGGCGCCATCCTTGTTGGCGAACTGCACGCTCGGCATCGTCGGGTCGTAGAGGGTGGCAAAATAAAACTGCGCCTCCGCATTCCCCGCGCTCGCGCGCCTGCGAAGATCTTCTAGCGCCGCTGTGTCGCGTGTCGCGCGATCTCTCAGCTCCTCCAAATTGACGCTCGGCGCCGGCGGCTGGGCCGGGGGAGCCGACGGCAATGGTGCGGGGGGCTGGACCGGAACAGCCGGCGGCGGCAGCGGAGCTGCTGTGTGCCAGAGGAATGTAAGCGTACCGGTGGTCAGCACCATGACCAGAGCAATCGGCGCCACCACCAGGCTGATCCGATAGAGCCGGTCGTTCTCAGACAGGTGACGGTGGGCGACCCGCAACCGCGACTGGTTGGGATCGTACAGATCGCTCACGCAGCGATTTCCATGATCTTGATCCTGGGTTGTAGATCGCGAGAGCGAGGCAGTTGATCTAATCCGATCGAGCCTCTTGCTCGCGGTCTGGCCGATTTAGCCGGCCACGATGGCCCTTTTATCTACCCGTCGCACCGGCACGAACAGCAGCGAACGCCAGACCGGCAGGTTCTTGGTCATTTGTCCGGACTCCTCCTTTTGCCGGCATGTGCGGCTAACGGCATGCAAAGCCCGGCGGACGCTCCGCCGGCTCAGCGGGCGAGATCACCGGCCAACGAAAAGGCGCTTTCGCCGTGGCCATCCTGGCCGCGATAGATCTGCAGGTTTTCGAGCACCCGCTGAACATAGAGGCGGGTTTCGCTGAACGGGATCATCTCGATCCAGTCGACCATACCGATGCCGGCGCCGCGCGGGTCACCAAAATCATTGAGCCATTGGCGCACCCGTCCGGGCCCCGCGTTGTAGGCGGCGATCGCCAGCGCGTAGGAGCCGCCGAAATCGTCGAGCAAGTTTTCGAGATAGGAGCGCCCCAGGACCAGATTGTAGATCCCGTCGGTGGTCAGCCGGTCGAGCGAATACTGCAGCAACAGCTTACGGGCGACGTTGGCGGCGGTCGCCGGCATCAGCTGCATCAGGCCGCGCGCCCCGGCCCGGCTCATCGCGTCCGCGGCAAAGGCGCTTTCCTGGCGCACGATCGCCAGCAACAGCGCGCGCTCGGCGATGCCGCCGCTGGGCAGGCTGGTGACGGGGTAGCCGTGCACCATCACCGGCATTCCGTATTCGATCGCGCGGCGCGCGACGGCGATCGCCAGATCGATCCGCCCATAGGATTCGGCGAGCGACGCCAGCATCGAAAAATCCAGCGGCGTCTTGCCCGCTTCGGCCATCTGCATCAGGAAGGCCCGGGCGTGCTCGCGGTCGCCGGCGGCGAGGAACAGTTGCGCCGCGCGGACCAGCTCATGCGCGTTGAACCGGGCCTGCGCGGCGCTGTCCGGGCGCGGTTCGGGCGTCGGATGCGGCGGGGCATCGTGGCCGAGCTGGTGCGCCGCCAGCTGCCCGTAAAAGGTCGCCATGTGCTCGGCGCCGGCGGCGTACCACTTCGCCGCCAGATCGGGTTTGCCGGCGGCCTCGGCGGCGCGCCCGCCCCAATACGCGGCACGCGCCTTGGCGTAAGGGCTGGTGACCCGGGCCAGGATTTGCGCGAAATGATCAAAGGCGAGGGAGGGGTCCTTGCGATAGCGCAGCGCGATATAGCCGCACAGGAATTCGGCCTCGGCAACGGCGCTGCCGTCGCTCGCGGCGGGCCGCTGCGCCAGCCGATAGGCCAGATCGGTGTTGCCGCGGGCCATGAGGCGGCGCGCGACGATAAGCCGCTCGGCCCACCACAAATCGGGGCGCACCGGCGTGTCTTCATGAGCCAACAACAGCTGCGCGGCGGCGTCGTAATTGTCCCGCTTGCGCCACCAGCGCGCCTCCTCGAAGGCCAGCCCCGGATCCGTGTGCAGCTGCGATGGAACCCGCATCAAGACCGCCGCGGGGTTTGCGATGTCGCCGACCATCGCAACGCGCGCCGCCGCCAGAGCGCCGTAATCGGCAGGCAGCAACGGCAGCATGCGGCGGGCCGCATCGACCTGGCTGTCCCACAGCAGACGGTCAAGCCGCCGCTGGTGATCGTCCGGGCGTAGCGTCGTGGCAAACCGTGCCAAGAGGGTGCTTTCCTCGGTTGCGGTGAAATCGCCCTCGACCCAGGCCGCGCGCAGCGCCGCGTTGCCGGCTTCGACACTGCCGCGGTTGATCATGACCTCGGCAGCGCGCGCCTTGCCCGCACCGTTGACCGGGGGATGGCGCTTTAGCCAGTCGGCGGCGGTGTCGTCGCTTTCGGTCGCCAGCGCCTCTTCGGCGCGGCGGCGCAGAACCTTATGCAGCGGCCAATCCGGGTTCTGCTCGATAAAACTGGCGATTTCGGCGAAGCGTCCGCCTGGGCTGGCGCGGGTATAATCAAGCCAACGGACCACCTTCTGGACCAGCGGGTCGGTGCTTTGGCCGGCCTGCGCATAGGCTTGGGCCCAATCGCCGCTGCGCGCGGCGGCCACCGCGGCCAGCGCCGCGCTATCGGCGCCGGGTCCTTGGGCTTGCGTTGTCGTCGTCAGGGCAGCGAAGAGGCCGAGGACTGGGAATAATGTGCGAAATATCCGGAACAAAGCCGGGCCACTCCATGCATCATCAAGAGGGAAGCCTTGGTCTTTACGGGGTCCCGCCGGAATCGGCAAGTTGATACTGTAACGATCGGTAACACCCGCGGCGCGAGGGCAAAAACAACCGGCCGCCGCATCGGTGCTGTTGAAGCGAGCGACAGCGGGGACTATCGTTCGACCCAGGCGTTCGCATCGGGCCGCTGCCGAGGCCGGGAGGAAACCATGTTCAAGGGGTCGTTTGTCGCGTTGATCACCCCGTTTCGGGACGGCGCGGTCGATGAAACCGCCTTTCAGGAACACGTTGCCTGGCAGCTTGGCCAGGGCACGCATGGGCTGGTGCCGATCGGTACGACCGGCGAGTGCCCGGCCCTCGAGGATGAGGAACAGGAGCGCTTGATCGCGCTGTGCGTCGAGGTGGCGAAAGGCCGTGCCCCGGTCATCCCCGGCACCGGCTTCAACTCGACGACGCACACCATCCATGCGACGCAGGTCGCCAAGAAAGCCGGGGCCGATGCGGCGCTGGTCGTCTGCCCGTACTACAACAAACCGACCCAGGAGGGTCTCTACCAGCATTTCAAGGCGGTGCACGACGCCGTCGACATTCCGATCGTCATCTACAACATCCCCGGCCGCACCGCTGTCGAGATGAGCGTCCAGACGATGGCGCGGCTGGCGAAATTGCCCAACATCATTGGCGTGAAGGATTCGACCAACGATCTAACCCGCCCGGTCAAGACGCGGCTCACGATAGAGCGCGAATTCAGCATGCTGTCAGGCGAAGACGCGACCGCCGTCGCGTTTCTGGCGCAGGGCGGCCACGGCTGCATCTCGGTCACCGCCAATGTCGCACCGGCGCAGTTGTCGCAGATGCACGAGGCATGGCAGAAGGGCAACGTCGCGACGGTGCAACAGATCAACGAGCGATTGATGCCGCTGCACGACGCGCTGTTCGCCGAAACCAGCCCGGGGCCAGTCAAATACGCCGCCTCGTTGTTGGGCCGCTGCACCGCCGAGGTGCGCCAGCCGCTGTGGCAGACGACACCAGAGACCCAGGAAAAGGTGCGCATGGCGATGCGCGGCGCCGGGCTGCTCAACTAGGCTCGGTGGGACTGCAGTTTCGCTTTGCCATTGGCCGGGATTATTCCGGCCATCCACGTGGATCCCCGGGCCAAGCCCGGGGATGACGAGTATCCGTAGAGCCGTGGGATGCGGGCGACCGACCGTTACGCCGCGCTAAACCGCCGCGCCCGGCACGATTACCTGATCGAGGAGCGGCTCGAAGCCGGGCTCGTGCTGCACGGCACCGAGGTCAAGGTGCTGCGTCAGGGCGGCGCGAGCATCGCCGAAGCCTATGCCGACGAAGCCGGCGGCGAGCTCTACCTCGTCAACGCCAACATCCCCGAATACAAGGCCTCGGCGCATTTCAACCATCAGCCGCGCCGGGCGAGGAAGCTGCTGTTGCATCGCAAGGAGGTGAACCGGCTGCTGGGGGCGATCAAGCGCGAGGGGGTCACGATCGTGCCGCTGGCGATCTACTTCAATGTTCGCGGCCGCGCCAAGGTCGAGCTCGGCTTGGCGCACGGCAAGAAAAAGGCCGACAAGCGCCAGGCGGAGCGCGATCGCGATTGGCAGCGGAGCCGCGCGCGCCTCTTGCGCTCGCGCGAATTGTGAGGGTCAGGTGTCGAGGCGCTCGGCGAGGGCGGCGATCACCGTCTCGAACATCGCCTCGGTGAGCCGGCCGGTATTGGTGTTGAGCCGCGAGCAGTGATAGCTGTCGGCGAGAACGACACCGTCGGGCAGCGCGTGTGTCGCGCCATGCGCAAAGGGGTAGCCGGCGCGCCGCAACCCCTTCGCCGCGAGCACCGCGTAATGCGCGATGGCGCCGAGCGCGAGGATCGCCTTGACGCTTGGCCAGGCCGCCAGCTCGGCTAGGAGAAACGGGCGGCAAGCGGCGATTTCGGACGCCTCCGGCTTGTTCTGCGGCGGCACGCAGCGCACCGCGTTGGTGATGCGGGCGCGGCGCAGCTGCAACCCGTCCTCCGGATGGGCCTCGTAGCGCCCGACCGCAAAACCCGACTTCAACAAACTGCGATAGAGCAGATCGCCGGCAAAGTCGCCGGTGAACGGCCGGCCGGTGCGGTTGGCGCCGCGCAGCCCGGGCGCCAGGCCGACGATCAGCAGCGCCGGTTCGGGATCGCCGAAGGACGGAACCGGGGCGTTGAACCAGTCGGGATGCGCCAGCCGCTGGGTCGCCCGGAAGGCGGCCAGCCGCGGGCAGAGCGGACAGTCACGTCCCGGAGCACGTCCCGGGGCGCGCCCCGGAAAATCGGCGGCCGGATCTGCTGTCAGGAGCGGCGCCTATTGATCACTCGGTCTCGACCGGTTCGGTACGCGGACGCGCGCCAAGCTCGTCGCGCGGATGATGGTTGCGCATGATGCTGGGCGCCAGCTCCTGCAACTCGACAAAGCTGTCGGCCTGGCGGCGCAAATCGTCGGAGGCCATGGGCGGTGAGGAGCGGATGGTCGACACCACCGACACCCGTACGCCACGGCGCTGGACCGCCTCAACGAGCCGGCGGAAATCGCCATCGCCCGAGAACAGGATCGCGTGGTCGATGTGGCGGGCCATCTCGAGCATGTCGATCGCCAGCTCGATATCCATATTGCCCTTGATGCGGCGGCGCCCCATCGGGTCGGTGAATTCCTTGGTCGGTTTGGTAACCATCGTATAGCCATTATAATCGAGCCAATCGACCAGCGGTCGAATCGGTGAGTATTCTTGATCTTCAATCAACGCCGTGTAGTAGAATGCTCGAATGAGCCGCCCCTTCGAGCGAAACATGTCGAGCAGCCGCTTATAGTCTATATCGAAGCCGAGACTCCGCGCCGCGGAATAGAGATTGGCGCCGTCAATAAATATCGCAATGCGTTCTTGTGGGTAGAAAATCATTTGAAACCTCAGTGGAAATCGAAAAATGTCGGTTATTCTCATGCGCGCGAGATTTGCCGTCAAGCGCGGCGCAAGCGGGGGTGATTGCGGGTGATCCTCGTCGGGATCGGCAGCAACCTCGCGGCTCCGGGGTTCGGCTCGCCACAAGACACCGCAGAGGCGGCGCTTGCGCAACTGCCGACGATCGGCGTCGCGGTCGTGCGTTGTTCGCGATGGTACTTGTCAGAGCCGGTCCCGCCTTCGAATCAGCCCTGGTACGTGAACGCGGTCGCGGTGGTCGAGACCCGGCTGGCCCCGGTGGCGCTGCTTGCTGCGCTCATTGCGCTCGAAGCCCGGTTCGGGCGCCGGCGCAGCGTGCCCAACGCCGCCCGGACCCTCGACCTCGACCTGCTCGATTACGATGACCGCCAGACCCAGACCCAGCGCCTCGCGTTGCCGCATCCGCGGCTGCACGAACGCCGCTTTGTTCTCGCCCCGTTAGCCGAGGTTGCGCCGCATTGGCGGCACCCGCGCCTTGCCATGACCGCGAGCGAGCTGCTCCTCCGCCTGCCGCCGGGCCAGCCGACTAGCGCGATTGGCGATCGATGAACAGAACAGGACGCCGGTGATTGTGGCAGCCGCACGACACCGATATAAGGCCGCTCCGATATCCTGCCTCGCATTGAGGCTACCGCGGTGATCCAATGACCGTTCACGACGCTGCTCGCGTCAATATGATCGAGAGCCAGCTGCGCCCCAACAAGGTGACAGACGAGCGGGTGATCGCCGCCTTTATGCGCATCCGCCGCGAGCTGTTCGTACCGGAGCCGTTGCGCGGCGTCGCTTATATCGATGACGATCTGCCGCTCGGCGGCGGCCGCTTCATGATGAAGCCGATGGTCGCGGCTCGGCTGCTGCAGGCTGGGATGGTCGAAGCGAAGGACACCGCGCTCGTGGTCGGCGCCGGGGTCGGGTACGAGGCGGCGCTGCTGGCGCAGCTTGCGCGCAGTGTCATCGCGCTGGAGGAAGACCCGGAGCTCGCTCGAATCGGGCGGTCGGCCTTGGTCGATCACCGAATCGCCTCGGTCAGCTACGTCGAGGCGCCACTGCCCCCGGGGCACCGTCACCGCTCGCCCTATGATCTGATCCTGTTCGGCGGTGCAATCGCCGAAATTCCAGGAGAAATCAGGGATCAGCTTGCCGAAGGCGGGCATATCGCTGTGGTTTTGCGGCAACAAGAACGTGTCGGCCGCGCCACTCTGATAACACGGACTGGCGGAATGCTCGCCTCGCGCGTTATGTTTGATGCCGCAACGCCGCTACTTTCGAGTTTTGTCGCGAAGCCGGCTTTTTTGTTTTGAGGGGGTGGATGCCGCTGCCGAGGGGGGAGCACAGACGCGATCGCTCGCGCCTGTGCATGAGCCGCGTCGGAGGCCTTGTCGCGACGCTGTTGCTTGCTGCGGCACCAGCTTCGGGGCAGACGCTGACCGAGTCGTTTGCTTACGCCTATAACAACAACCCGCAGCTGTTGGCGCAGCGCGCTGCGCTGCGGGCCTCCGACGAAGGCGTGCCGCAGGCGTTAGCGAACTGGCGGCCGACGGTGAACTTCAGCGGATCGGCCGGGTACAATCGCGGCGGGTTCGAAGCGACAAACCCTGTGACAGGCGCCCATACGCCGACGGCGTTTTCCAGTTTCACCACCAAATCGCTGAGCCTCTCGGTTACCCAGCCGGTCTATCGCGGCGGCCGTACCGAGGCACAGACGCGGCAGGCGATCAACATTGTGCAAGCGACCCGGGCGCAAACCCTCGGGGTTGAGACCACGGTGTTCCAATCCGTCGCCCAGGCCTACATCGATGTCGTGCGCGACCAGACCCTGGTCGAGGTCAGCCGCAACAACGAGCAGGTCTTGCGCAAGCAGCTCGATGCGACGCGCGACCGGTTCCGGGTCGGCGAAGTAACCCGAACCGATGTCGCACAGGCCGAATCCTCCTTCGCGCAGGCAACGGCACAGCGCATCAACGCCGAGGGCCAGCTGGAGGTCAGCCGGGCCAATTTCGCCCGCGCCGTTGGTCATCCGCCCGGCCGATTGGTCATGCCGCGCGAGCGCCCGGTGCTGCCGGCGACTCGCGAAGAAGCGCTGAGCCTCGCCGCCGGTGACAATCCGAACGTCATTTCAGCCTCGTTTGCCGAACTTGCCGCGCGGGACAATGTCGACCTGGTTCGCGGACAGCTATTGCCGCAGGTCTCGATCGTCGGCAGCCTGAGCCGCAGCATCGCTCCGTCCTTCACCCAGCAGAATGACCGGACGGACACGGCCGCGGTCGTGGCCCAGGTGACGATGCCGCTCTATGAAGGCGGCGCGATTTATTCGCAAACCCGGGCCGCGCAGCAGACCGTCGGACAGCGGCGCAGCCAGGTCGATGATGCGCGCCGCCTGGCGGTGCAGACCGCGACCCAGAGTTGGGAGACGCTGCAGGCGGCGCGCGCCGCGATCGCTTCGTTCGGCGCCGCGGTGCGGGCGGCGCAAATCGCCCTCGAAGGCACCCAGCAGGAGGCGCTGGTCGGCTCGCGCACGGTGCTCGATGTGCTGATCGCCGAGCAGCAGCTGTTTACCACCCAATCCCAGCTGGTAACCGCCCAGCACGACGCAGCAGTCGCCGAGTTCAACCTGGCGGCGGCGACCGGCCGGCTGATTGCTCCGGAACTGAAACTGCCGGTGCAGCTCTATGACATGGGCCGCCATTACAAACAGGTAAAGGACAAGTGGCTGGGGTTCGGCGGCGGGCTGAAAGAATAGGCATCGCTGTCCCGTTGGCAAATCGCCGCAGACTGCACCGCTTTTGCCGCGACCATTCTCGATCGCGGTTGACCCGGATCGCCAAGTCCAGGCAGGCTTGAGGTCGCCGCCGCGCGCCGGTCTTCGTTGTGGGAAGGGCCCGGCCGCCCGCTCGTTTCAAACGATCCTCCCGAGCGTTCCGGCATGATGGTTGACTGATGGACGGTTCGGCGATGCTGGACAAGACCTATCGCCCCGGCTCCGTGGAAACCCGCCAATACGAGGCGTGGGAGCGAGCCGGCTGTTTTGCCTCCGATCCGTCGAGCGGCAAACCGCCCTACACGATCATGATGCCGCCGCCGAACGTCACCGGCAGCCTGCACATGGGGCATGCGCTGACCTTCACGCTGCAGGACATCCTCATTCGCTTCGAGCGCATGCGCGGGCGCGACGCGTTGTGGCAGCCCGGTACCGACCACGCCGGGATTGCCACCGAGATCGTCGTTACCGATCAGCTCGCCGAACGGCAGATCAACAAGCACGACCTCGGCCGCGAGAAGTTCATCGAGCGGGTATGGGAATGGAAGGCGCAATCGGGCGGCACGATTACCCGCCAGCTGCGCCGCCTTGGCGCGTCGGCCGATTGGGCCCGCGAGCGCTTTACGATGGACGAGGGCCTTTCCGCCGCCGTGCGCCGAGTGTTTGTCACGCTTTGGCGGGAACGCTTGATCTACCGCGCAAAGCGCCTGGTCAACTGGGATCCGGTCATGCACACGGTGATCTCGGACCTCGAAGTCGAGAGCCGCGAAACCAAGGGCTCGCTGTGGCACATCAAGTACCCGGTTGAGAGCCAGCCCGGGCGTTTCCTCACGATCGCCACGACCCGCCCGGAAACGATGCTCGGCGACACCGGTGTGGCCGTCCATCCCGATGATCCGCGCTACGCCGAACTGGTCGGAAAATCGGTGCGGCTGCCGCTCGTCGGCCGCCTCATTCCGATCGTCGCCGACGAATACGCCGATCCGGCGATGGGCAGCGGCGCGGTCAAAATCACCCCGGCGCACGACTTTAACGACTCCGAGGTTGGAAAGCGGCACGGACTGGAAGCGATCAATATCTTCGATCGCGACGCCCGCATATTTCTGCAAGGTAATCGCGAATTTCGGACAGAAAACCTGAACTATGAGGAGCAGAATTGGCTGTCCAGCCTTGATGGGCTTGAACGCTTTGCCGCGCGCGATCGGATAGTCGACCGACTCAGGGAAGGTGATCTTCTTGAGAAGGTCGAACCGCATACGTATTTTTTGCCGCACCACGACCGCTCGGGAGAAATCATCGAACCGTGGCTGACCGACCAGTGGTTCTGCAATGCAGCCGAACTGGCGAAGCCGGCTATTGCTGCGGTCGAGAGCGGGCAAACCCGATTTGTGCCGCGGCAGTGGGAGAACACGTTTTTCGAGTGGATGCGCAACATCCAGCCCTGGTGCATCTCGCGGCAGTTGTGGTGGGGGCACCAGATCCCGGCTTGGTACGGTCGCAAGGCGGACGGCCGAACAGGGTTGGATTTACATGATCCCAAGGTATTTGTCGCTGAAACTGAGGAAGAGGCGGTTGCTCGCGCACGAGAGTATTACGATGGCCGTGACGTTAGTGTATTGAATGAGCCGCTGACGCCGACCCGATACCAAGAAGAAATCGATAACGGAACTGACCGCGAATTTATTTGGCGCGACGGGGACGTGCTCGACACCTGGTTTTCCTCGGGGCTGTGGCCGTTCTCGACCTTGGGCTGGCCGGAAAAGACCCCTGAGCTGGCGCGCTATTACCCCGGCGATGTTTTGGTCACCGGCTTTGACATCATCTTCTTCTGGGTCGCGCGGATGATGATGCAGGGGCTGCACTTCATGGGCGAGGTGCCGTTCCGCACGGTCTACATCCACGCCCTGGTGCGCGACGAGCGCGGCCAGAAGATGTCGAAATCGCGCGGCAACATCATCGACCCGCTGGAGCTGATCGACCGCTTTGGCTGCGATGCCCTGCGCTTCACCTTGGCCTCGCTCGCTTCGCCCGGCCGCGACATCAAGCTCGCCGAGAGCCGGGTCGAAGGCTCGCGCAACTTCGCGACCAAGCTGTGGAACGCCGCGCGTTATGCCGAAATGAACGGTTGTATGCTGGGGCCGGGCTTCGACCCGCGGCGATGCCAACTCACCGTCAATCGTTGGATCGCCGGCGCGACGCGCGATTGCGCTGCCGCGGTGACGACTGCGCTCGATGGCTTTCGCTTCGACGAGGCGGCGCACGTGCTCTATCACTTCGTCTGGGGCACGTTCTGCGACTGGTACCTCGAATTCACCAAGCCCATCCTTCAGGCCGAGGATGAGGCCGCGCGCGCCGAAACCCAGGCGACGACCGCCTGGGTCTTGGCCCAGACGCTCCGTCTGCTGCATCCCCTGATGCCGTTCATCACCGAGGAGATCTGGCAGCAGCTAGCCGGCGCCGAAGCGGGGATGCTGATCATCGCGTCATGGTCCGATCTCGCGCCCGACCTGCATGATCCGGCTGCTGCGGTCGAGATGGAAACCCTGATCCAGGATCTGTCGGCAATCCGAGCCGTGCGCGCCGAACTCAACATACCGCCCGGGGCGCGCATCGAGGTTGAAGTCAGAGACGCCGACTCGGCCGCAGCCGCGCGGATCGCAACCCACGCCGGACATTTCCAGCGCCTCGCCCGGGTCGCTTTTGCAGGCGCGAGCGCGGCCATCACCGCCAAGGGCACCGTCCAGGCGATCGGGGCGGGCGCCACCTTTGTGCTGCATGTCGGCGATGTAGTCGATCTTGCCCGCGAGAAGGCCCGCCTCGCCAAGGAGATCGCCAAGGTCGAGGGCGATCTCGCAAAATTGGCAACCAAGCTCGCCAACCCGGCTTTTCTCGCCAACGCGAAAGCCGAAATCGTCGAGGAACAGCGCGAACGCGACGCCGAGATCCGCCGCGACTGTGATCGCCTCAAGGCTGCTTACGAGCGCCTGGAGGCGCTGTGATCGGCGTGGGCCTGCGGCAATCAAATCAGACGATGCGGTAGAGCGCTGCTAGTGTGGCCGCGATGACGACGGTGATTGCCGAGCTGTATGACGCTCTAATCGCCGCAGGTTCGCCCGAGGACAAGGCGCGCAAGGCGGCCGAGCGATTGCCGGCTACGACGTATACGAGAAACGCTTTGTCCGGATCGAGGCCGATATTGCCGAGCTGAAGCGCGACGTCGCGGATCTCAATCGGAATGTCGCAGAGCTCAAGCGCGACGGCCTATTGATGAAATGGAATGCTTGGCTTCGTGCTGGCGTTCCAGGTGGCGATGTTTATCAAGCTGTTCCTGCACTGAAATCAGCTGCCCATGCACAGTAGCCACCCCGAAGCGACGGCCGAGGGGAGGCCACCGCGCGATATACCCTCTCGATGTTATGCCATAATACAGCGGCGTTGCAGCGCCGGGGACGTCAGGAGGGGAAAGCGCCAATGGATTTCGAGCCTTCGGCAAAGGTGAGGCGCCTGGAGGCGCAGGTGCGGGAATTCATGGACCGCGAGGTCTACCCGGCCGAGCCGGTGTTCGAGCGGCAATTGGCCGAGGCGCCGTCGCGCTGGCAGATCCCGCCGATTATGGAGGAGCTGAAGAAGAAGGCGCGCGCGGTGGGGCTGTGGAACCTGTTCCTGCCGGAGAGCGAGCTGGGCGCCGGGCTCAGCAATCTCGAATACGCGCCGTTATGCGAGATCATGGGGCGCTCGGCGATCGCGCCCGAGGTGTTCAACTGCTCGGCGCCCGACACCGGCAACATGGAAACGCTGGTGCGCTATGCGACGCCCGAGCAGCAGCAGCGCTGGCTGAAGCCGCTGCTCGCCGGCGAAATTCGCTCGTCGTTTGCGATGACCGAGCCGGCGGTCGCCTCCTCGGACGCCACCAATATCGAGGCGCGCATCGAACGCGAGGGCAACCAGGGCTACGTGATCAACGCACGGAAATGGTGGACCTCAGGCGCGATGGACCCGCGCTGCAAGATCTTCATCCTGATGGGCAAGACCGACCCCAATGCGGCGCGCCACCAGCAGCAATCGATGATATTGGTGCCGCGCGACACGCCTGGAGTCACGGTGGTCCGCGCCCTCACCGTCTTCGGCTACGACGACGCACCGCACGGCCACGCCGAGGTCGAGTTCAAGGATGTCCGGGTCCCGGCCGAGAACATCCTCCTGGGCGAAGGACGCGGCTTCGAGATCGCCCAGGGGCGGCTCGGGCCGGGCCGCATCCACCATTGCATGCGGATGATCGGCCTGGCCGAGCGTTCATTGGAGGCGATGTGCGCTCGGGTCAAGAGCCGGGTTGCCTTTGGCCGCCCGCTGGCCGACCAGGGCGTCATCCGCGAATGGATTGCCGAGTCGCGTATGGAGATCGAGCAGACGCGGCTCTTGACCCTGAAGGCCGCGCACATGATGGACACGGTCGGCAACAAGGCCGCGCAGGCCGAGATCGCGATGATCAAGGTGGTGGCGCCGAAGATGCTGCTCGCCGTCATCGACCGGGCGATCCAGGCGCATGGCGGCGCCGGCGTCAGCCAGGATTTCGGACTCGCCTATGCCTGGGCGCGCTCGCGCATCATGCGCATCGTCGACGGCCCCGACGAGGTCCACAAGCGCGCGGTCGCGCGAGTGGAGCTGCGGAAGTGAATGCAGCAGGGCTCGAAGCGGCCGAGCTGATTGACCAGCGCCGGGACGAGCGCCTTGAGACGACCCGGCTCGAACCCTATCTGCGCGAGCATCTAGAAGGCGCCGAGGGCCAGCTGTCGGTGCGCCAGTTCGGCGGCGGCAAGGCCAATTTGACCTATCTGTTGCGCTTCAGCGCCCAAGGAGCCGGCCACGAATTCGTATTGCGCAGGCCGCCCCTGGGCCCGATCCCGCCCGGCGCGCACGACATGCGGCGCGAGCACCGCGTCTTGTCGGTCTTGCACCGACGGTTTCCGCTCGCGCCGCGCAGTCTCCTCTTATGCGAGGACGAGAGCGTTATCGGTGCGGTCTTCATCATCGAGGAGCGGCGCCGCGGGTTTGTGATCCGCGACGACATCCCCGCTGAATTCGCCGGCCGGCCGGAACTCAACCGGCGCATCGGCGAGGCGCTGGTCGATGGCCTCGCCGATCTCCATCGCGTGTCCTCGGCCGCGGTCGCGCTCGCCGATCTCGGCCGCCCCGAGGGCTATCTCGAACGCCAGCTCGCCGGCTGGGGCCGGCGTTGGCAGGCGGCCCAGGGCGGTGAGGGGGCGGAGCGCGCCGCCGCGGCGATGGCGCCGGCGCTCGACTGGCTCGGGCGCGTGCCGGTCTCGCATCGCGCGGCGCTGCTCCACAACGACTACCGGCTCGACAATTGCCTGCTCGACAGCAGCGATGCCGGCCACATCGTCGCCGTGCTCGATTGGGATATGTGCACCCAGGGCGATCCCTTGGCCGATCTCGGCTACCTGCTCAATTACTGGGTCGAGCCGGGCGACGACCCGGCGTGGCGCGAGATCGCCGCAATGCCGACCTGGCGCGCGGGCTTTCCGTCACGCGCGCAGGCGATCGATCGCTATGCGGCGCGCACCGGGTTCGACGTCGACGCGATCGGCTGGCACCAAGTTTTTGCGGCCTTCAAGCTGGCCGTCATCATCCAGCAGATCTATATCCGCTTTGTCCGCGGCCAGACCCAGGACCAGCGCTTTCGTTATTACTATCGTCGGGTTCTGGGATTGGCCGAGAAGGCGCGCGATTTGGCGGGGCTGGCGTAATCGAAGGAGCGGCGGATGAGCGAAATATCAGCACTGGTGCATGACGTATTCGGCACCGTCGTCGATTGGCGCTCGGCGGTGACCGCGGACGGCGAGGCGCTCGGTGCCCGCAAGGGAATCACCGGCGTCGATTGGCAGCAATTCGCCGACGAATGGCGCGGCGCCTATGCCCCGTCGATGAACCGGGTGCGCACCGGCGAATTGCCGTGGACCAACCTCGATGCGCTGCACCGCATGGCGCTTGACGCCTTGCTGGAAAAATTAGGCATCGCTGGCAAGCTCGGCGAAGACGATAAGGTATGGTTCAACCTGACCTGGCATCGCCTGAGGCCCTGGCCGGATTCGGTGCCGGGGCTGACCCGCATCAAAAAGAAATACATCATCGCCACCCTGTCGAACGGCACGGTGCGCCTCCTCACCGACATGGCAAAGCATTGCGGGCTGCCGTGGGACACCGTGCTCGGCTCGGACCTCGTGCGCCACTACAAGCCCGATGCCGAGATGTACCAGTCGGCGATCGAGTTTCTCGGCTTCGGTGATCCGGGCGCGGTGATGATGGTGGCGGCGCACAACAACGACCTCGTGCGCGCCGCCGAGCACGGCATGAAGACCGCCTATATCGGCCGGCCCTACGAGCACGGGGCAAAGCAGGCGCGCGACTTCAAGGCGGAGCACAACTTCACCTACGTCGCCACGAGCTTCGAAGATCTCGCGGACCAGCTCGGGGCCTAGCGCAGCGGCCCCGCCATGGCGCTCGAGCAATACCAGAAGAAACGCGACTTCCGGCAGACGCCGGAGCCGGCCGGCAGCGTGCCGCGCCGCAAGAAGCCGGTGGCGGCGCCGCTCTCCTTTGTCGTGCAGAAGCATGCCGCGCGCCGGCTGCATTACGATTTCCGCCTCGAATTGGGCGGGGTCCTGTTGAGCTGGGCGATCCCGCGCGGTCCCAGCCTCGATCCCGGCGAAAAGCGCCTCGCCGTCCATGTCGAGGACCATCCGATCGAGTATGGCGGGTTTGAGGGCGTCATTCCCAAGGGGCAATATGGCGGCGGCACGGTGCTGCTGTGGGATCGTGGCAGCTGGACCCCGCTCGACCCCGACCCCGATGCCGCCTACCGGAAGGGCTCGCTCAAATTCCGCCTCGACGGCGAAAAGATGCACGGGCACTGGGCGCTCGTGCGGATGGGTGGAAAAGCGGCGCCCAAGCGCCCCGGCGACCACGAAAACTGGCTCTTGATCAAGGAGCGCGACGACGAGGCGGTGCCCGAGAGCGGCGATGCGCTGGTTGCGAAGCAACCGCTCAGCGTCGCGACCGGGCGCTCGATCGACGCGATCGCCGCCGACCGCGACCGGGTCTGGGATTCGCAGCACGGCGGCGAGATCGCCGGCGACCCGCCGCCCGCCGCCGCGACCAAGCCGGTGAAAAAAATCGCGCTGGCTCGGCTGTCTGGCGCGCGCAAGCGGACAATGCCCGAAAAGCTCGTCCCACAGTTGGCGAGCCAGGCAGACAGCGCGCCGGACGGACCGGAATGGCTGCACGAGATCAAATATGACGGATACCGGCTCCTGGCCCGGATCGCGCGCGGCGCTGCCCGGCTGGTGACCCGCAACGGGCTGGAATGGACCGCGAAATTCCCGGCGTTGGCGCGGGCCCTCGCCGCGCTTCCGGTCGAGAGCGCACTGATCGATGGCGAGTTGGTCGCGCTCGCCGCCGACGGCACCACCAGCTTTGCCGAATTGCAGGACAGGATCGCGCGCGAGGACACCGCGGGCCTCGTCTTTTTCGCCTTCGACCTGCTCTACCGCGATGGCTACGATTTGACCGGCGCGGCGCTCGCAGACCGCAAGGCCGTGCTCGCCGAGATCGTGGCGCGCCAGCCGGGCGGCGCCGTGCGCTACAGCGATCATCAAGTCGGGCACGGCCCGGATTTCTTCCGCCATGCCTGTGGCTATGGCCTCGAAGGGACGATCGCCAAGCGCCTCGACCGGCCCATCGCCCCGGGCGCAGCGCCCGATTGGCGCAAGATCAAATGCGTCAAAGAGGACGAGTTCGTGGTGATCGGCTTCACCGAACCGGGCGGCCGACGGCACGGTTTCGGCGCCCTTGTTCTCGGCTATTACGACAAGGAAGGCCGCCTGCGCTATGCCGGGCGGGTCGGCACCGGGTTCGATGACGCGCAACTCGCCGAGCTGCGGCGGCTGCTTGACGGGCTGGTGCGCTCTGACCCGCCGGCCGCGCCGCCCAGCGGCGTTTCGACAAAAGGCGTACACTGGGCCGAGCCGCGCCTCGTCGCCGAGGTGCGGTACAGCGGCTGGACTGCGGATGCGATGCTGCGCCACCCGGTTTTTCAGGGTCTGCGCGAGGACAAGAGCGCCGAGGAGGTGGTGTACGACGTGCCGAAGAGTGGCGATGAAGCACCCCGCTCATCACCCACTCCCTCGAGGGGGAGAGGGAAAAGTGGGGGCGAAGCGGAGAGGGGGCGTCGCGGCGTAGCGACGCCTGGTGAGGGTGCCTCGCCGCGCATCGTGTCGCCCCGCGACGGCAGCATCACTTTTGAGGGAGTGCGGCTCACCAACCCCGATCGGGTATTCTACCCGGATGAAGGCATCACCAAGCTGCAATTGGCGCAGTACTACGCAGCGATTGCCGACTGGGCGCTGCCGCAACTTGCCGGGCGGGCTTTATCGATGGTCCGCTGTCCGGAAGGTATTGGCGGTCAGCACTTCTACCAGAAGCATGACATGCCTGGCTTTTCGGATGTCCTCGGGCGGATCGAGATCCGCGACAAGGCGGAGGTTCAAACCCACCTGTTCATCGAAAACCTCGCCGGGCTCATCGCGATGGTGCAGATGGGGGTCCTCGAGATCCATCCCTGGGGATCGACCGTCGGGAAGCTCGAAACCCCAGACCGGATCACCTTCGACTTCGACCCCGATGTCGGACTGCCGTGGGAGCAGGTGACCGCGGCAGCGATCGAGATGCGCGAAGCGCTCGCCGGCATCGGCCTCCAAAGCTTTGTCAAGACGACCGGCGGCAAGGGTCTCCACGTCGTCGTGCCGGTGACGCCGAAGCTCGGTTGGGACGCGATCAAGGAATTCGCGCGGTGGGTGGCCGAACGCTTCGTCGCCGCTTATCCCGGCCGGTTCACATCAAACATGGCGAAACGGGCGCGCACCGGACGGATCTTCATCGATTATTTGCGCAACGCTCGCGGCGCGACCGCGATTGGCGCCTATTCGGCGCGGGCGCGCGCCGGCGCACCGGTCTCGACCCCGCTCGCCTGGGAAGAGGTCGAAGGGGGCGTAAAGCCCGAAACCTTGACTGTCGAGACCGTGCCCGCCCGCCTCGCCAAGCTCAAATCGGACCCGTGGGTCGAACTGCCCAAGCTGCGCCAGTCGATCGGCGCCAAAATCCGCAAAGAGGTCGGAATTTAGAGCACGTTCCCGCCTGTCGGCTCGCGCCGTGCCTGCCCCTCACCCTCCCACGCTTCGCGCGGGTCCTCGCTCTCCCCGTGTCCACGGGAGGGTTGGGGTGAGGAGCTGGAACCGACTTGACCAACCCGACCAAAATCCTTTCTGGACCAAGCCCCTCAGCTCCTCCGATAGCTCATCAGGCCGCCCGATGATTTCGGCGGGTGGGCGGCGAGCGCCTCCTCGATCGGCTCGGTACCCCAGCCGGGCCGGTCCGGCACCGCGAAATAGCCATCGACAAACTCCGGCGCATGGGTGAACAGCTCGCCGTCCCACGGCAGCCGGTCGACATCGATCTCCATGATCCGCAGATTGGGCACCGCCGCCGCGAAATGCACATTCATGAACGAGGCGAGGTGGCCGTAGAAATTATGCGGCGCGATGTTGACCTCGTGCGCCTCGGCGGCGTTGGCGATCTTCATCGATTGCCACACCCCGTTCCACACCGCGTCAACGATCGCGACGTCCATCGCCTGGGCGCGGAAATACGGCAGGAACTCGCGCATGCCGAGGAGCGTCTCGCACGAGCTGATCGGGTGCGGGCTTTGCCGCCGGATATAACCGAGCGCTTCCGGGTCGTAGCTGTCGATCTCGATCCAGAACATCTCGATATCGGCGATCGCGCGCAGGATCTTCAGATAGCCCTCGGTCTTGGCGTTGAAGTTGAGGTCGAGCAGCAGGTCCATGTCGGGGCCGGCGCCGTCGCGGATCGCTTCGAGGTGAGTGCGCAGATTGCGCAGCACCCGCTTCTCGACATTGAGTTCGGGCTGGAACGGCACACCGAACCCCGGGCGCCAGCCGTGCAGCGGTTTCTCGTCATGGAGGAAGACGTTCGTCTTGAGCGCGGTAAAGCCGCGCTCCTTCGCCTCGGCGCCGATTTGCCTGACGCCATCTAGGTCGGTGATCGGCGGCTTGAAGAAGCTCGGGTGGTTGATCCGCCAGGTCGCGCAATGCGACCAGTAGACCCGCACCCGGTCGCGGATCTTGCCGCCGAGCAGCACATGGCACGGGACGCCCAGCGCCTTGGCCTTGGCGTCGAGCAGCGCGTTCTCGATCGCGCCGAGCCCCTCGGCGACGACCCCGCCCGCGGCCGGACGGGTTAGGCAATAGAGCTCGGCGTAGATCCGTTCGTGGTCGAAGACCCCTTGGCCGATGATCCGCGGCGCCAGCCGCTCGATGACCGCGGTGATGCCGGGCGAGCCGAAGCCCTCGTCGAACTCGCTCCAGCCGACGATCCCGTCATCGGTCGACACCTTGAGGAAGTAATAATTGCGCCAGCCCGCGTCGCAAAGCAGCACCTCGAGCCCGGTAACCTTCATTGCGCTCTCTCCTATTCAGCTGAGGTAAGCTACCGCAGTGGCGGGGCGCGGAATAGCGACGCTTATTCCGAAGGTCTGCATTGCCGGCCCCGTGGTTGGCGGAATGTACTTCCCGATTCCGCCCCACGGATCTTCGACTGGAAATGGACGGTGGAATATCATTGTGTTAACCGTCACCCCCACGAAAGGGGGGTCCAGGGCAAGCGTCGGAATCTCGTGGCCCCCGATTCCCGCTTTCGCGGGAATGACGCGAGAACATTGATTTCGATCAAAGGATCGTAGGCTCGTGCTGCTCCACGTCGCTTGGCGCATATTGGTTGATCAGAAGGGGCGCACCGCGCTTGCCACCGGCGGCATCTTTATCGCGATTCTCTTGGTTTTCATCGAGCTCGGATTTTTCGTCGCGGTGCCGCAAGGCGGCATGCTGATCTATGACCATATGCGCTTCGATCTCTTGGTGTGCTCCAATCGGTATCGCTTCCAGGGACAGTCCGGGCAATTTCCGCGCGCCCGGCTGGCGGCGGCGATGACGATCCCGGAAGTGGCGCAGGCGAGCCCCGTCTATCTCGGCGGAGGCAAATGGCAGGATGTCTCCGGCGGTCTCAGGATCGATGTTTCGGTAGTCGGTCTCGACCCGCGGGCCGAGGTCTTCGCGGTTCCCGACATCGAGGGTCAGCAGGCAGTTCTCGAACGTCCCGATACCCTGCTCGTCGATGACGCGAGCCGATCGCTGTTCGGCCCGCTCCAGACGGGGCGCGTCGTCGACATCGCCGGGCGGCGGATGACGATCGGTGGGACATATAAGCTCGGCACCGGATTTCTCGGGCTTGGCATCGCGATCGCCAGCGAGGCGAACTTTTTCCGGACCTTCCCGGAACGCCCGCCGGATACGGTCAATCTCGGCCTTGTCAACTTGAAGCCGGGCGCCGACCCCGACCACGCGGCGCAAGCGCTGCGGGCGATTTTGCCGGCGGATACGCAGGTCTTCACGCGCCCAGAACTGGTCGCCCACGAGGTCGCGTATTGGACCACGCGAACCGCCACCGGTCTCATCTTCGGGTCTGGGCTGGTTGTTGCGTTCGTTGTCGGGATCATGGTGCTGTACCAGACGCTGGCGACCCAGATTACCCGGCAGCTGCCGCAATTCGCCACCCTGAAGGCAATCGGCTACGGCAATCGCTATCTTGAGGCGATCGTCCTCATCGAATCGTTCCTGATCACGGCGGTCGCGTTTGGGCCTGCCCTCGGCGCCGCGCTCGGCGTCTATGCGCTGGTTCGCAGCGAGACATTGCTGCCGCTCGCGCTGACCGCGCCGCAGCTCGGCACCGTGTTCGCGATCACCCTGGTGATGGCGGCGGCCTCGGCATTCCTGTCGCTCAGCGTCTTACGGCGGGCCGACCCCGCCGAAATCTTCTGAGGGAGCCGCATTTTGACCGCAGCGGAGACGCCGTCGCGTTTCACTGGCACCCGGTTTGTGCCGCTCGCCTGGCGCAACCTCTTCGCCAACAAGCGGCGCCTGGTGCGGTCGAGCGCCGGGATCGGATTTGCCGTGCTGCTGATGCTCGTGCAGCTCGGCTTCGAGCGCGGTTTTTTCGACGCCTCGCTCGCGACGGTGCGCCAACTCAACTGCGATCTCGTCATCATCAGCGCGAGCAACTACCGGTTTGCTGCCAGCGATCCGTTCCCGCACGCCTATCTCGCAACGGCGGCGAAGGTTGCCGGAATCGCGTCGGTATCGCCGCTTCATGCTTCATGGCAGAGCTTCTTCTGGAAGGATCCGGCCAGCGATCAGCGCTACCTGGTGCAGGCATTCGGCTTCGATCCCGACCATCCCGCCTTCCTGCTCCCGGAGGTCGAAGCCGACAGCGCGCGGTTGAAGCAGGAAGACGCCGTGATGGTCGACCGGCGCGGCCGGGATTTTCTCGGCATGGCGCCGGCGACGGGGGACACGCAGATCAACGGCCGCACGGTTCACATTGTCGGCGGCTTCGAGCTGGGCCCCGATTTCGTGAGCGACGGCACCGTGATGATGAGCGAGCAGAGCTTCGCCCGAATGCTGCCGGGAAATCGGGAAAACGCCGCCGCCCTGCCTGTCGAATTCGGGATCGTGAAGATCCGCCCGGGCGAAGATCCGTCGCGTGCGCAACGCTCGCTCCAAGCGGCGCTGCCTGGCGACGTGCGGGTTCTGACCAAGCCGCAGCTCGTCGGCTTCGAGCGCGATTTCCAGGCGGATGTTTCGTCCGCCGGGCCGATCTTCTGGATGGGGACGCTGGTCGGCTTTGTCGTCGGCATGCTGATCTCGTATCAGATCATCTACACCGATCTATCCGACCAGCTGCCGCAGTACGCGACCCTGAAGGGCATGGGGTACCAGAACGGCTATCTGGTGCGGATCGTAATCGAGCAGGCGGCGCTGTCGGCGGTGGCCGGTTACGCGCCTGCCTGGCTGATGTGCCTGGTAGTCTACCGGGTGATCGGCGCCGTCTCGTTGCTCCCGCTGCACATAACATGGGGGCTGACGCTGCTCAGCCTCGGTCTGACCCTGGCAATGTGCCTCTTGTCTGCCATCCTGGCGGTTCGCCGGGTGATTGCGGCGGATCCGGCGGAGATTTTCTGATGGCCGCTCAACTCTGGTTCCAACCCGACCTCGAACCGAACCCGGTCATACGGGTCGACGGCCTCGATTTCGCCTATGGCGAAGGCGACGCGCGCAACCAGGTGCTGTTCGACATCGGCCTCGTCGTCCAGCCGGGGCAGCTGATAGTGATGACCGGCCCGTCGGGCTCGGGCAAGACCACATTGCTGACGTTGGTCGGCGCGCTACGCACGTTGCAGCACGGCCGGATCGACATCCTGGGCCATGACCTTTCCCGGCTCGGGCCGAGCGGGCTGATGCGCGTCCGGCGTGAAATCGGCTTCATCTTCCAAATGCACAATCTGTTCGATTCATTGACCGCCTACGAGAATGTGAAGATGGCGTTGCAGCTTGCTGGCAGCCATTCGGCAGCGGAAATGCGCCAGCGCGGCGTCGCGATGCTCGAGAGCCTCGGGCTTGGCGCTCGTACCGAGTACAAGCCGCGCTCGCTGTCCGGTGGACAGCGGCAGCGGGTGGCGATCGCGCGGGCGCTCGCCAACCGCCCCAAACTCGTGCTGGCCGACGAGCCGACCGCCGCGCTCGACCCGGACTCGACCCGCAATGTCGTCCGCCTGTTCAAGGATTTGACCGTCGAGGACGGCACCGCGATCGTGATGGTGACGCACGACCATCGCATCATCGAGCTGGCCGACCGGCTGGTTCACATGGTCGATGGCCGGATCGTCTCGGATATCGTGCTCAACGACGCGCTGCGCATCTGCGAGTTCTTGAAGGAGGTCGAGGGGTTCAAGCACCTGACCCCGAACGAGCTGACCCAAATCGCCGAACACATGACCAAGCGCCACTACATGCCGGGCGAGATCGTCATCCGCGAGGGCGACACCGGCCACGAGCTGTTCCTCGTGTCCGAAGGAGCGGTCACGGTGATGCGCTCGGGCGGCGAGGTCGCGCGGCTCGGCCCCGGCGACTTCTTCGGCGAATTGGCGCTGATGAGCGGCGCGCCGCGCAATGCGACGGTGGTCGCCGCCGATCCGGTCGAGGCCTATGTGCTCGGCGAGACGGATTTTCATGCCGCGATCGAGGCAAGCGCAAGCTTCCGCGAGCAGCTGCGCCGCGTCTACTTCGTCCGGCATTGAGGAAGCGGGAGGCGCCGTAGGGTAGGCAGAGCGCAGCGAAGCCCACCATGCCGGAGCCGATACCCTGATCGCGGTGGGTTGCGCTGCGCATAAGGGTGCGACAACCTGTCATGAACTCAATTATATCAGAAGGCTACTTAGATAGATCAAGGCTATTCAAGTGGCTGATTCGTAATGTCCATCGCTGGAAAAACAAAACAAGTTTAAGGTCTTATAGTGGTAAATAAGTTAGCAGGAAATGGACATTGAGGGCGACTGATTAGAGATTATCTTCTCGCTATAAAATTTTGCGCATGGAGAGCCGCAGTGAGCATCCTATTTTGCAATATCGGCTGGATGAGTCGCTATGAGGGTCTCGAAGGAAAGCGCGACACCGACAAGATCGTTGGAGGTGGAAAATGGATCGACGATCACGGGTCCGGTGGAGAGATCTGTAATTTTGTGAAATGCCGCGACGGATTTGTTTACGGTCACGTCGAGACCATGAAAGGGCACCGAGACCGGGCGATACGCATCGAGCAACTCGGCGCCTCCGCAGACGCAGGGTATGTCGATGGCATCACTGTCGTCTGGACGGCGACCGACCCGGATGTACGTGGTCGCCGAGTCGTTGGGTGGTATCGCGACGCTCGGGTTTATCGATCAAGGCAGCGCTTCAGGAGACATCCATCCAGCCAGCACGAGGCCGACAGCATCGAGAGCTTTTGCGTACGCGCGCGGGTTAACAATGCCGTCTTACTCCCAATGGAAATGCGAGGATCAGCGCTGAAATCCGGGAAAGGATGGATGGGGCATGTGCCATGGTGGTTCCCTCAACGGTATGCTGAGGCGGACTCCGAGATCGCGGAGTTTCTGCGCCGCCTGAACGTTCTCATGACTGATGGGGTCGAAGATGAGGTTGCCGAAGTCGCTCGGATAAGGTCCGCAACAAATCTGACGGTCACCCAAAAGAAGGTGCTATTGGACGCGAGGATTGGTCAAGGTCAATTTCGGCAATCGCTAATCAATGAATGGGGCGGTTGCGCTCTGATGGGTTGCACGGTCAGCGACCTGCTGCGAGCCTCACATATCAAACCCTGGAAGCTGGCCAACAACCAGGAGCGTCTCGATCATAACAATGGTCTGTTGTTACTCGCGAGCCTTGATGCCGCTTTTGAATGCGGCCTCATCGGCTTCTCGGATTCCGGCAAGATACTCATATCGCCGTCGTTGGCGCCCCGAGACCGGCAACTCCTCGGCATAACGAGCGATACGCGGCTCCGCATACCACCGTCGAGGGCACGGCAAGCGTATTTGCAATATCACCGCGCCGAGAAATTTCGGGCGTGAAGCGTAGGCAGTCGCGAGGGGGCAAGTGCTATGAGAAGGGAATCCGCTGCACCCGTTTTCTATCACCTTGAAGCAACAAGCCTTGACGGCTGTCCGATTGAGGTCGGTTGGGCTTGGGCTGACGTCGACCCGGGGGTCATTCATTTCGAGAGCTATCTAATCCGCCCACCGCTTCAGTGGGATGTGGTCGGACGCTGGGACCCAGGCATAGGCGCGCGGCATGGAATTTTGATTGACGATCTGTCGCGAGAGGGCCGCTCCACCCTGGAAATCGTCCGTCGCATGAATCGGGCGTTGGCCGGCCGCGAGGTTTACGCGGATAGCTCGTTCAGTGAACCCTGGCTCCGGCAAATTTTCGATACGGAGAGGATAGAGCCCGACTTCTCTATCCGGCACACCTTTCCGGCGACGCTATTTACCAACTCGGGTTGCGATCCGCGTCTCTACGCTTCGGCGAAGCGTCGGGCCCTTCGTGCCGCACCCTTTCGCTATCGCGCCGAGGCCGATGCCCGCCATTGGGCGATCATGTGGGCTATGGTGGCGGGTGAACTAGGGAACCGGCATGGACACCAAGTGCTTGCCGGGTGAGAAAGAACTCGTATCGCCGGCGGTTCGCCCAGCACCCTGCCCTCGCCCTGGATGGGGAGAGGGTTTCTTTCCTATTATGCGGCCGCGCGGATCGCGGCGCGCTTCACCTCGTTGCCGACAAACGGCTCGAACTCGGTGAAATTGTGCGCGAAGCGGCCGCGCAGGCTGCGCGCGACCTCGTCATAGGCCCCCTTGTCGGGCCAGGTGCCGCGCGGGTCGAGTACGGTGGGGGGCAGGTCCGCGCAGCTCTCGGGTACCAGAAACCCGAAATTGGGGTCCTGGCGCATCGGCGCCCCGGCGAGGCTGCCGTCGAGTGCGGCACGCAACAGCGCCCTGGTATGGGCGATCGCCATGCGCTTGCCCACCCCGTAGGCGCCGCCCGACCAGCCGGTATTGACGAGCCAGCAATCGGCCTTGTAGCGCGCGATCCGCTCGCCGAGCATCTTGGCGTATTCCGAGGGATGGCGCGGCATGAACGGCGCGCCGAAGCAGGTCGAGAACACCGCCTTCGGCTCCTTGCCGAGCCCGACCTCGGTGCCGGCGACCTGCGCCGTATAGCCCGAGAGGAAATGGTACATCGCCTGCTCGGAGGAGAGCTTGGCGATCGGCGGCATGACCCCGAAGGCGTCGCAGGTCAGCATGATGACGTTCTTCGGATGCGGCGCCATGCCATGCTCGTCGGCATTGGCAATGAAGTCGAGCGGGTAGCACGCCCTTGTGTTCTCGGTCAGGCTGTCGTCGTCGACATCGGGCATCCGGGTTATCGCGTCGAGCACGACGTTTTCCAGCACCGTCCCGAAACGGGTGATCGTCGCATAGATCTCCGGTTCCGCGGTCGGCGACAGGTTGATCACCTTGGCGTAGCAGCCGCCCTCGAAATTGAAGATGCCCTTTGGGCTCCAGCCATGCTCGTCATCGCCGATCAGGGTGCGCGAATGATCGGCCGACAGCGTCGTCTTGCCGGTCCCCGAGAGGCCGAAGAAGATCGCGCAATCGCCCTTCGGCCCGACATTCGCCGAGCAGTGCATCGGCAGCACGTCGCGCGCTGGCAGCACGAAGTTGAGATAGCCGAACACCGATTTCTTGATCTCGCCGGCGTAGCGGGTGCCCCCGATCAAGACGAACCCGGTGGCGAAGTTGACCAGAATGAAGGTTTCCGATCGGATCCCGTCGAGCTGGGGGATCGCGCGGAAATCCGGCGCATGCAGGATCGTGAAGGCCGGCCGGAAATCCACCAACTCGGCCGCTGGCGGCCGGATGAACATGTTGCGCGCAAAGAGGCTGTGCCAGGCGCCGTCGCTGATCACCCGAACCGGCAGCCGGTATTCGGGGTCGGCTCCGGCATGGAGGTCCTGCGCAAACAATTCGCGGCCCTGCAGATAGGCCAGCATGCGCTGCTGCAGGCTGGCGAAGTTCGCCGGCTCGATCGGCTGGTTGATCGCGCCCCATGCGACCGTGTCTTTCGTCCCCGCCTCGTTGACAATGTATTTGTCGCGGGGCGAGCGGCCGGTGTGCTGCCCGGTGTTGACGACAAAGCTGCCGCCAAACCCGAGTTGGCCCTCATGCCGTCGCACCGCATGCTCATAGAGATAGGGCGCGGTCAGGTTCCAATGCACCGGACCGAGATGGTGCATTCCCTGCGCGCCAAGGCCGAAGCGGGGCGTACGCGCTGCCAACGGTTTATCCGCCTGGTCCAAGCCTTCCTCCATCCTCGCCCGGCGAGCCATGCATAGGGCGTGCCGTCGCGGCAACCTCACGATTGCCAGGCAGGATAAACCCCGCGGATTGCCCCGGCAAGCAAAGCGATTGCGGCGAAACCGCCGGTAGCGTCGGCGAACGGGCTAGGCCGGCGGCCCAGTGCTCCGTGCTTTTTCGGCGAGCGCGACGAGCGCGCGACGAGCGGCCGCCGGGGTCAGCACCGGCCCCTGGGAGCTGGCGGCGAAATCGAGCCGCGCGGTTTCCCCCTCTCGCTGCAAGTCGAAACCATCGGGGTCGATCCCGGTCATCCGCCAGCCCTCACCCCGGCGGCCCAGCAGGCGCTCGGCATAAAGCGCGATCGCATCGGCATGCCCCTCATTCATATGCGCGACGATCTCCGCTTCCGCTTTGGCGAGAGCGGTCCCCGCGCCGCCAAATCGCAGCTGCTCGGCTTCGATCCAGGCGATCCGGCCGAAGCCGGCGACGAGATGGCCGCGCTCGATGGCGACCCGGTAGAGATGGAAATCGGCAAAGCCGGCATAACCCGCGCTCGCCGGGTGGCGTGCGGCGAAGCGGGCAGCGGCCAACGGAGCGTCACCGGGGTCGTTGCAGCGTTCGGCATTACCGAGCAGCGTCAGCCGCGGCCCGGCGAGCGGGTCGGGATGGCCAGCGGTGTCCTCGAACAACAGTGAGACCCGCGGGTCGGCAAGCAGGTTCCGGGTGTGCTGGGCGAGATCGGACAGCAAGAGAAGCGGGCTCGCATCGATCTCGCACGCGCAGGCGACAAGCGAGACATAGGGGCGCCCGGCAAGACTGGTGGCGAGCGCCGCATGGTCGCGGCCGCGTATCAGATGCCGCGCCGCGGCGGCCAGATCGGGGTCGTCAGCCGTCATCGAATTTTCCCGAAGCAAGATGCGGTTGGTACTGGAATAAGGGCCATCATTGCGACCCGCGGGGAAGCAATCTCGTTGGACAGAGCATGGTCTGATCAAGATTGCTTCGTCGCTGCGCTCCTCGCAATGACTCGCGTCCTGGCCCAGCTTAAATCATCAAGGGCGACCCGCCGCGACCAAAGGGGCAGTGGCGCCCCTTTGTGTTTGCCGCCAAGGGGCCATATTTAGGCGCGAGACAATCCACGTCGGCGTCGCGCTGCCGGCATGGGGGAGTTTTTTTGGGGGGGCACAGCCGTGACAAGCACGATTGCTCTGGTCGATGACGACCGGAACATCCTGACCTCGGTGTCGATGGCCCTGGAGGCCGAAGGTTTTGCGGTCCGCTGCTACAGCGACGGGGCCGAGGCGCTCAAGGGGATGACGGCGCAGCCGGTCGATCTCGCCGTGCTCGACATCAAGATGCCGCGGATGGACGGGATGGTGCTGTTGGGCCAGCTGCGCAGCCACAGCCACATCCCGGTGATCTTCCTGACATCGAAGGACGACGAGGTCGACGAGCTGATCGGCCTGCGCATGGGCGCCGACGACTACATCAAGAAGCCGTTTTCGCAGCGCCTCCTGATCGAGCGCATTCGCGCGCTGATCCGTCGCGGCGAGCTGGCGCGCGAGCGCGATGAAGTGCAGGGCGAGCCGGTCGTCGTGCGCGGTCAGATGACGCTCGACCCGGCCCGCCACCTGTGCACCTGGCTCGGCCAGCCGGTCGAGCTGACCGTGACCGAGTTCCTGATCCTCAAATCGCTGGCCCAGCGCCCTGGGCACGTCAAAAACCGCGACCAGTTGATGGATGCGGCCTATGGCGAGCACATCTATGTCGATGACCGCACGATCGATAGCCACATCAAGCGCCTCCGCAAGAAGTTCAAGACCATCGATACCGAATTCGCGCAGATCGAAACCCTCTATGGCGTCGGCTATCGATACCGCGACCGCTGAGACGACTGCGCCGCGGACCGAACCGCCCGATCCGCTATCTTCGCGCCCTGAAGCCGAAGGGGAGCGGCCCTCGGAAGGCGAAACCCGGGACGCGTCGGCGAGCGGGGTCCGGGCCGATGGCGCTATGCCGCGCCGGTTCCGCTGGCCCAGCGTGTCGCCGCTGACGCGGCGCATCGTCGCGGTCAACGTCCTGCCGCTGGCGCTCCTCGCTGTCGGCTTTCTCTATCTCGGCAAATTCGAGGCGACCCTGATCGGGCAGGAGATCGGGTCGCTGCGCACTCAGGGCGAGATTTTTGCCGCCGCGCTCAGCGAAGGGGCGGTGCTCGATTCGGCCGACGAAGGCGAGGTGCTGCTGCCCGATCTGGCACGCCAGATGATGCGCCGCCTGGTCGAGCCGACGCACACCCGCGCACGCCTGTTCGATAAGGCCGGCAAGCTGATCGCCGACAGCCGCTTGTTGCGCGGGCCGGGCGATGCCGTGCAGGTCGCCGAGCTGCCGGCGAACGAGCCCAAGGACCTGCTGGTGCGGCTGGCCGACGGGATATACGACCGGATCGCCAATCTGCTGCCCAGCCGCCGCGCGTATCCGACGTATCGCGAGGGTCAAACCGCCCAGGATTATCGCGAGGCCTCTCAGGCCTTACGCGGCGACAACGGATCCGCAGTGCGCAGCGACCCGCAGACCGGTGGTCTGGTGATAAACGTCGCCGTCCCGCTGCACCGCTACAAGCAGGTGCTCGGCGCAGTCATGCTGTCGACCGGCAACCGCGAGATCGAGGAGGAGCTGCGTACGGTGCGGCTCGAGCTGTTGCGGATCTTTGGCGTCACGCTCCTAGTGACCGTGTTGCTGTCCCTCTATCTGGCGAGCACGATTGCCCGGCCGATCCGCCGGCTGGCAGCGGCGGCGCAGCGCGCCCGGGGCCGCGGCGCCCGCATCGAAATCCCGGATGTCACCGGGCGCAGCGACGAGATCGGCGAGCTGGCGGGCTCGTTGCGCGAGATGACCGATGCCCTGTGGCGGCGGATGAGCGCGATCGAGAGCTTTGCTGCGGATGTCGCGCACGAGATCAAGAACCCGCTCTCCTCGCTACGCAGCGCGGTCGAGACCGCCGCGCTCCTTGACGACCCGGTGAAGCAGCGGCGGTTGATGGCGATCGTCCAGGATGATGTCGAACGCCTCGACCGGCTGATCACCGACATCTCCGATGCCTCGCGGCTCGATGCCGAATTGAGCCGCCTCGAACTGTCTCCCACCGATATCGGGGCGATGCTGAAAGCACTCGTCGATATGCATGATACGACCCGGTCGGACGGTGCGGCGCGCCTGGTCCTCGACCTGCCGGCAGACCCGCCCGGCCGCAGCCGCGCCCTGGTCGTGCCCGGCATCGAGAGCCGGCTGTCACAGGTTTTTCTCAACGTCATCGCCAATGCGGTCTCGTTCAGCCCGCCGGACGGCGAGATCCGCATCCGCGCCGCCTCCGACGGCCGGGCGGTGCTGGTTACTGTGGAAGACCAAGGCCCCGGCATTCCCGAGGACAAGCTGACGGCGATTTTCGACCGCTTCTACAGCGAGCGGCCGGCCGGCGAGAAATTTGGCACGCATTCGGGGCTGGGGCTGTCGATATCGAAGCAGATCGTCGAAGCGCATCGCGGCCGCATCTGGGCGGAGAACCGGACCGACGGCCAAGGTGCCGATGGGGGCGCAGTCTCTGGCGCCCGCTTCCTGATCCGCCTGCCGGTCGAAGCATGAGCGCCTCGCCGTGACCGCCCGTGCCATCACCGAGCGACTGCTCGTTCACGCCACCGCGATCGCGATCGACGGCCATGCCCTGCTGCTGCGCGGCGCCGCCGGGTCCGGCAAATCCGATCTGGCGCTGCGACTGATTGACGCCGGTGCCCGGCTCGTCGCCGACGACCAGAGCGAGCTGTGCCGGCGCGGCGACAGTATCATTGTGTGCGCACCGGCGACGATCGCCGGGCTCTTCGAAGTGCGCGGCATCGGCCTCTTCCGCCTCGACGCGCTGGCCGAGGCGCCGGTCGCGCTGATCGTCGATCTGGTCCCGCCGGATGCCATCGAGCGGCTGCCGACGCGGCAAACCGCCACGATTCTCGGGGTCGTCCTGCCGCTGATTGCGGTGACGCCGTTCGAGGCATCGGTGGCGGCAAAACTGCGCCTTGCACTGGGCGCGTTTACCAAACCGGGACTTCCGGCTATCATGATCGAATGACGAGCGACGGTGTCGACGGCACCGCAGCCGATGACCAAGCGGGGGTCACGCGGCGCGACCGCGCGCGGGGGGCCCATGCATCAAGCGTGATGACGAACGCCCCGCGCCGCGCTATATCGAGCCCGCATACCCCCATACTCCCGCCGGCTGGGTCGCCCCCAACAGCCTCCGGCGCGAGCGGCAAGTGGCCTTTGCCCTGCGTAGCACCACCGATCTCATGATTGCGAGCTTGATCCGCGGCGCCGACGGCGCACCCGGGCGGGCCCGTGCCAAGGCTGGCCCGCGCGTCCGGCCGCCGCGGTGTCCAGTGAAGGGCTGTTGATGATCGGCATGGTCCTGGTCACCCATGGGCGGCTGGCGACGGAATTCGTCGCGGCCCTCGAGCATGTCGTCGGCGGGCAATCCCAGATTGCCGCCGTCTGCATCGGGCCCGACGACGATATGGAACAGCGCCGCCAGGACATTCTGCGCTCAATCGCTGAAGTCGATACCGGCGACGGCGCGGTGCTGCTGACCGACATGTTCGGCGGCACGCCCTCCAACCTGGCGATTTCGGTGATGGATCGCGGCAAGATTGAGGTCATCGCCGGGGTCAACCTGCCGATGCTGATCAAGCTGGCCAGCCTGCGCCAGACCGAAAGTCTGGAACGCGCCGCGCTCGGCGCCCAGGAGGCCGGGCGCAAATATATCAACGTCGCCTCCCAGCTCCTCGCCGACGCGCGCCGATGACCCCCGACGGCAACCCCGAACAGCTTGCCGGCGCTGCCGCGGAAACCGCGACGACGGTGCGGCTTACCTGCACGATCTGCAATCAAAAGGGACTGCACGCGCGCGCCGCCGCGCGTTTCGTCAAGACCGCCGGGCTGTTCGACGCGGAGATCCAGGTGCGCAAGAACGGCACCGCGGTCTCCGGCCGTTCGATCATGGGGCTGATGATGCTGGCCGCCGCCTCGGGCACCGTCATCGAAATCAGCGCGACCGGGCGCGATGCGGCGACAGCGGTCGAGACGCTCGCCCGCCTGATCGAATGCAAGTTCGATGAGGCCTGACGAGACCTCCGGGGGCGCGGGAGGGCGGGAGCAGAAATTATCGGGGATCGGCGTCTCCCCGGGGATCGCGATTGGACCCGCCTATATCGGCGATCGCGGCGAGCTGCCGGTCAGCGAGAGCCGCATTGCCGAAACCGGCATCGAAGCCGAGCGCGCCCGCTTTGCCGAGGCGGTCGCGACATCGGCCAGGCAATTGCGCAAGCTCAGGTCGCGCGCCACCGCGCTTCCTGGATCGGCCGCCGATGAGATCGGCTATGTGCTCGATGCGCATCTTGCGATGCTGGCCAATTCGCGCCTGGTGCGCGGCGTCCACCAGCGGATCGCCCGCCAGCGCATCAATGCCGAGCGCGCGATCCAGCTGGAGATCGAGGAGATCGGCAAGACCTTCGCGGCGATGCGCGATCCCTATCTCGCCGCGCGCATCGACGACATCCGGGTGGTTGGCGCGCGGCTCATTCGCAATCTGCTGAAAAAGCCCTACATCGCCTATTCGGGATTGACCGGCGGCGCGATCATCGTGGCCGAGGAGGTCACGCCCGGCGACACTGCCCTGATGGATCCCCGCCGGATCGGCGGCTTCGCCACCGAATACGGCGGGCCGGAAGGCCACACCGCGATCATGGCGCGCGCGCTCGGCCTGCCGGCGGTCCTCGCCGTCCCCGGCCTCTTGGTGCGGGCGCGCCCCGACGCGAGGCTGGTGATCGACGGCTCGGCCGGGACCGTGATTATCGACCCCTCGCCCGAGACCATCGAGGACTATCGGGAACGCCAGGAAGAATTCGTCCGCGAGCGGCGCCAGTTCGGCCGGATGCGGCGCGTGCCAGCGGTCACCCGCGACGGGATCGACATACGCCTCGAAGCCAATCTCGAACTGCCGCTCGAGCTCGAGCAGGCCTTGGCCAACGGCGCCATGGGGCTCGGCCTCGTGCGCACCGAGTTTCTCTACATGAACCGCGAGGAGCTGCCGAGCGAGGACGAGCAATACGAGTTTTTCGCCGGCCTGGTGACCGGGATGGAGGGACGCCCGGTGACGCTGCGCACCCTCGATGTCGGCGGCGACAAGCTGCCTGAGGCGCTCGCCCAATACGCCGCTGCCGACTCGGCCAACCCGGCACTCGGGCTGCGTGCGATCCGCCTATCGTTGAAGGAGCGCCGTCTCCTCGACACCCAGCTCGCGGCGATGCTGCGCGCCGCGCGCCTCGGGCCGGTGCGCATCCTGTTGCCGATGATCTCGACGATCGACGAGCTGCGCCACACCCGCGAGGCGATGGAGCAGGTGGCGCGCCGGCTGCGCCGCCGCGAGGTGAGGCTGCCCGAAAAGCTGCCGCCGCTCGGCGTGATGATCGAGGTGCCGGCGGCGGCGCTGGCCGCCGACGCGCTCGCCGGCGAGGCTGATTTCTTTGCCATCGGCACCAACGATTTGATCCAGTACACCCTGGCGATCGACCGCACCGACGAGCAGGTCGCCCACCTGTACAATCCGCTCCACCCGGCGGTGCTGCGGCTGATCCAGTTCGCGGTCGAGGCGGCGGCGCGGCGCCAGATCCCGGTCGGCGTCTGCGGCGAGATCGCCGGCGACCCGCGCTATGCCGCGCTGCTCCTGGGGCTGGGCTTGCGCGAATTGTCGATGACGCCGCAGAGCATCCCGCGGGTCAAGCAGCGCATCCGCAGCCTCGACATGGTGGCCGCGACCCGGCGCGCCCGGGCGATCATGGACCAGGCCGATTCGGAGCGGATCGCCGCCCTCCTCGACGATTTCAACGCGATGGCCGTGCCGGCGTAATTCCCTGCCGGCAGGGAAAAATTCGCGAAACCGCCTCCGGGTCGAGCCGATTTAGCCTTTTATTGCCGCGGGTTACCCATCGGATTCCCGTGCCGAGAGCAGGGAATTTGTCGCGGCCCTGCAGGGAATTTTTCTGCCGCGGGCAGGGAAACAGCAGGGAATTTGTCAAGTGATATCAAAGTTGTATGGCCGTTCTCTCTGCTCGTGCCAGAGATGGGGACGAGGCCGCCGGGGCGCAACCCCCACTCGCGCCTCCGTGTGCGTCACCGCACGCAGATCGGGCGTTTGGAAGGTCTTTTTCGGACCCGCAACAGCCGCTCGTTGCGATCGCCAGCGAGCGAGGTCAGGTGTTTTCTGTCGTTGCCGGGCCTGTGATGTCCCACCGCCAAGGATATGCGCGGCGGCCGGAGCTGAGCAGCGTGTGAACGCCGTAGAGCCTTCGAAGTCCGCTTAGCCTAAATCAGCTTTCGCGATCCGCATACCATGCCGGCCAGGGAGCAACCCGCGGGTCTGTTCATTTATCGTGTAGGCACGGAACATTCGGTGACACCAAACGTTGTCTGCACGGTTCATCGGAGGGCAACATGCGAACGCTGCTGTTGATCGGCTTTGCCGGCCTCGTAACCGCCGCGATGATACCCCAGGCACCGGCGCAGGATTTGCGCAGAATTCTCCATGCCGTTACCGAGCCGAACGAAGCGCGTCGGTACGGAGAAGAAGCACATCGTAACGGACGTCCCGACGAGGAACGCTACTGGCAGCGTTATCACGCGGGTCTGCAAGAACAACGAGCGCGCCAGAACCGACGCCCCGAGGAGGAACGCTACTGGCACCAGTACGGCGAAGGCCTGCGATAAGCGCCGCCACCCGTCAGGGTGGCCGGGAATGATGCAGGGGTGGGCGCTCGGCCTGGGCGGCGGCGACAGGTATTCATGCTCCTGCTGAGACATTCGCCGACTGCTCTGCGTCGGGAACCCACGGCTCGGAGCCCTGATTCCTCTAGCGCGTTGCGGAGGGAGGATGTTGGGGCCAGTCGGTGAGATCGCTGCGGGTCGCGGCATTGGGGTTGGTGCTTGCGCTGAATGCGCCGCAAGCGGCAATGGCTGGACCACCGTTTCGGACGGATGATCCCGTACCTGTCGAGCCGCAGCATTGGGAAATCTTCCTATTCACAACCGGCACCCGCGCGGCCGGCAGCACGGGCGGTGTTTTGTCGGGTATCGACGCGAATTACGGCGCCGGCCATGACCTCCAACTGCACGCTGCTCTCCCGATCGCGTTTAACCGGTCGCCTGCGGGTGGCGGGACCGTGCTTGGCCTTGGGGATGGCGAACTGGGCGCCAAATACCGCTTCCTCTCGGAAGATGAAAACGGGTGGCGACCGCAGGCGGCCATCTACCCTGCGGTCGATTTCCCCACCGGGAATGCCTCCCGTGGGCTCGGAGCCGGGCATACCCGCGTCCTCTTGCCGCTGTGGCTCCAGAAGACCTTCGGGAGATGGGTTGCGTATGGCGGCGTGGGTTATTGGGTGAACCCAGGAGCCGACAATCGCAATTTCTGGTACGGTGGTTGGACGGTGCAGCGCCAGGTCGCCGAGAATTTCACGCTTGGGGCGGAAATCTTCCACCAAACCGCAGACACCGTTGGTGGCAAGGATCAGACCGGATTCGATCTCGGCGCGGTGTACGACCTCTCCGAGCACTATCACCTCCTGCTCTCGCTCGGACAGGGCCTCCAGAACCGGAATACGAACCAGTTCTCCTATTACGCGGCGATCCAATTCACTTTTTGAGCCGCTGTCGCTCGGCGCGAGAGCCTCTCCTCAATCCGAGGGCCGCTAGGCGCCTAATCGGGGTTGAGTCCTTCAATCTTGTGTTCGAGGACGGCGCCGGTCTGGGCATCGATCCCGACTTCGTAGGCGTTTCCATTCTGCTTGATGTCGAAGGAGTAGCGCGAGGCATTTTCATATCCCGTCACCAACCGCGACAAGAGAAACAGTCGCACCCTCAGGCAACAGAAACAGTCACACCCTCATAGGCCGTCGATGCACGTAAGAAACCTGCCGGTCATCTCAGCCCGATATTGGATCGCCATCCTCGTCGCGAGCATGTGCGGGGCGAACACGGGCGATTTCCTCTCGCACAATCTCAACTTAGGTCATTACCGCGGCCTGTTGCCGCTTGCGGTGGTCTTTACCGCCATCCTGTGGGCCGAGACGCGGGCGCGGGCGGCCACAGAAGCCTATTACTGGCTGGCGATCATCGTGTTGCGAACGGCAGCCACCAACCTTGCCGATCTGGGAACGCATGATTTCAAGCTCGGCTACGGCTTCATCGAACCCGGCTTAACGCTGCTGCTTATCCTGGCGGTAGCTTTTGACCCCGCTCGCTGGAAAAACCGAGAGCCCGCGGACAGCGTTCGCATCCTGAAGTTGCCGGCTACCGATACTCCATACTGGATCGCTATGCTGATCGCGGGAACGCTTGGCACGGCCACCGGGGATTTTGTTGCCGGCCCTCTCGGCCTGGGCCTGTTCATCGGGTCCGCGGTTCTGACCATCCTGTTTGCCGCCGTTCTGTTCGTGTCCTGGCGCTTCGGGGAAATGAGTGTCGGCTGGTACTGGGCGAGCATCGTCGCGGCGCGCACCGCAGGAACAACGCTCGGAGATATGCTCGCAAGTCGTCATGGGTTGCAGCTTGGGTTGTCGCTGAGCACGGTAATTACCGGTTCCCTGCTTGCCGGGGTTGTCTTGCTGTGGCCGCACCGCCGCGAACCCGAGATGGTCAGGTGATGCGGCCTGTTCGGCCCGCCCTCTGGGTGAGACCAACCTCACGCACCGTAGAATTGCACTCGTGAGGCTCATCGGGCAGTCGCCCGCGCGTTGCCGCCGGTTGCAGCAGGCGATGACTGCTTTGGGCGCAACTTCGTCGTTCGTCGGCCAAATCGGGAAGGACCGAAAATCATCCACAACGGACGGCCGCGATCCAGACCGGAAATTCAAACTGAGGCAAGTCCGCGCGGCCGAGGGTTGACGACTTAAAGATATCTTTATATCTTTGAATTCAGGATTGGTCGGTGCTCGCTTCCTGACTGTCATGCCCGGGCATGACGGTGGCGGCGGGCGCCGCGCTGCGCCACAGGAGATACCCGAATGCCCGAATTCACCGATTACAAGGTTGCCGATATCGGCCTCGCCGGCTGGGGCCGGCGCGAGATCGCGATCGCCGAGACCGAGATGCCGGGGCTGATGGCGCTGCGCGAGGAGTTCGGCAAGGCGCAGCCGCTCAAGGGCGCGCGCATCGTCGGCTGCCTGCACATGACTATCCAGACCGCGGTCCTGATCGAGACGCTGGTCGCGCTCGGCGCCAGCGTGCGCTGGAGCTCGTGCAACATCTTTTCGACCCAAGACCATGCAGCTTCCGCGATCGCGGCCGCCGGCATCCCGGTCTTTGCCTGGAAGGGCGAGAGCGAGGAGGAATACGAATGGTGCATCGAACAGACTATGCGCGGGCCCCCCAATGGGCCCATGGCCGGGTGGACGCCCAACATGGTGCTCGACGACGGCGGCGACGCGACCAAGATCATCCACGATCGCCATCCCCATCTGCTGAGCGAGATCCGCGGCATCTCCGAGGAGACCACGACCGGGGTGCACCGGCTCTATGAAATGATGCGGGAGGGCACGCTCAAGGCGCCGGCGTTCAACGTCAACGACAGCGTCACCAAGTCGAAATTCGACAACCTCTACGGCGTGCGCGAGAGCCTGGTCGACGGCATCAAGCGCGCCACCGATGTGATGCTCGCGGGCAAAATCGCCGTCGTCTGCGGGTTTGGCGATGTCGGCAAGGGTTCGGCCGAGAGCCTCAGAAGCCAGGGCGCCCGCGTCATGGTCACCGAGATCGACCCGATCTGCGCCTTGCAGGCGGCGATGGAGGGTTACCAGGTCACGACGATGGAGGACGCCGCGCCGGTCGGCGACATCTTTGTCACCGCGACCGGCAACATCGATGTCATCACCCTCGACCACATGCGCCAGATGCGCGACCGCGCGATCGTCTGCAACATCGGCCATTTCGACAGCGAGATCGAGATCGGCGCCTTGCGCAACTATGTCTGGGAAGAGGTCAAACCGCAGGTCGACGAAGTCGTCTTTCCCGACGGCAAGCGGCTGATCGTTTTGGCCAAAGGACGCCTCGTCAATCTTGGCTGCGCCACCGGCCATCCGAGCTTTGTAATGAGCGCCTCGTTCACCAACCAGGTGCTGGCGCAGATCGAGCTGTGGAACAACCACGGCAAGTACGACAACAAGGTCTATGTCTTGCCGAAGCATCTGGACGAGAAGGTGGCGCAACTGCATCTCGACAAGCTCGGCGCCAAGCTGACCCAGCTGAGCCCGGCCCAGGCCGAGTATCTCGGCGTTCCCGGCGCCGGTCCGTTCAAGCCGGATTACTATCGATACTGACCGAGAGGTCGCGGCTGGCGGCGGGAGGCAATGGCCGCGAAGTGAACTGGCCCTTTCCTTTCCGGGAAGAACGCCGGATTATTCGATCGATCGGAAGGCACCCATCACGGGTTGAGCGCGCCGCGCCGAGAGGCGGCACATCGTGATCGAATTCGCTGCCGGGATTTGCTTCCTCGCCGCGTTGGTATGCGCGGCCCTGCTGTGGCGCGCGCGGGTCGGGTGGCGCAAGACAATGGCGGCCCGCAACGCGGCCGAGCTCAGCCGCGCCGCCATGGCGTCAGTACTCGGCACGCTGCCGATCGCCGGGTTCCGCTGGCGGTCCGGCGATTCGCAGAATATCGCGCTGGGCAGGCTGCCAGATGGCGGCACCAACTTCTCCTATGCGAGTTTTCTTGGCGGGATCGAGACCGCCGATGCGGCGCGCATCGCCGCCGCGGTCGAGGATCTGCGGCGGGCCGGCACGGCGTTTACGACATCGGTCGCGGCACCCGGCGGCGCGGCCTACGAGATCGAGGGGCGCCGGACCTCGAGCGGCGACAGCGTGATCTGGCTTGCCGATTTGTCTCCGGTCCGGCGCGCCGAGGCGACGCGCGAGGCGGCGGGGGCCGAGGCGGCGGATTTGCGCGCGGTGCTCGACGCGCTGCCGCTGCCGCTCTGGCGGCGCAACCCCGAGCTGCGCATCGTCGATTGCAACAACGCCTATGCCGCAGCGCTCGATCTGCCGCGCGCGGCGGTGCTGACGCAGGCGGCCGAGCTGGCGCCCGAGAACGGACGCGACCGGACCTTGGCGCTCGCCCGGGCGGCCGCTGCCGGGACGGTGCAAAGCGAGCGCTGCCATGTCGTCATCGCCGGGTCGCGCCGGCTGCTCGAATTCAGCGAAGCGCCCGACGGGTCAGGCGGGACGGTCGGGGTGGCCGTCGACCACACCGACCTTGAGAGCGCCGAGGGCGAACTGGCGCGACACGTCAACGCACATGGCCAGGTCCTCGAGAGCATCCACGCCGCCGTGGCGATCTACGGCGCCGACAAGCGGCTCAGCTTTTTTAACGCGGCGTTTGCCCGGTTGTGGGGAATCGAGGAAGACTGGCTGGCCGGCGAGCCGACGCTCGACGAACTGTTGGAGCGCTTGCGCGAGCGCCGCCGCGTCCCGGAATACGCCGATTTTCGCGCCTTCAAGCGTCAACAGATCGAGATGTTCACCTCGCTGATCGAGCCGCAAAGCGAGCTGATGCACCGGCCCGACGACCGCACGCTGAGCGTGTCGGTTTCGCCGCATCCATTGGGCGGGCTGATCTTTGTCTACGAAGATGTTACCGACCGCCTGGCGCTCGAACGCTCGTACAACACCTTGATCGAGGTACAGCGAGAGACGCTCGACAATCTGTTCGAGGGCATCGCGGTGTACGGCGGCGACGGCCGGCTGAGGCTGCACAATCCGGCCTATCGCACGATCTGGGGGTTGGCCGAAACCGATCTTGCCGGCGAGCCGCATGTCGGCGACATCGTCGAGAAGACCCGGGAGTTTTACGAAGACGATCGCGATTGGCCGGCAACGCGCGAACGGATCATCGCCGAGGTAACGGCGCAGGCTCATTCGAGCGGCCGACTCGACCGGCGGGACGGCTCGGTACTGCAGCGCGCGACGGTCCTCTTGCCCGACGGCAACGTGTTGTCGACCTACCTCGATGTCACCGACACCGCTCGGGTCGAGCGCGCCCTGCGCGAGCGCAACGAGGCGCTGGAAACCGCCGGCCGGCTGAAGAGCGAATTCATCGCCAGTGTTTCCTACGAGCTGCGCACGCCGCTGAACGCGATCATCGGCTTTGCCGAGATCCTCGCGAACCAGTATTTCGGGCCGCTGTCGCCGCGCCAGCTCGACTACAGCCGAGGCATTATCGACAGCTCGCACATCTTGATGTCGCTGATCAACGACATCCTCGATCTCGCCACGATCGAGGCCGGCTACATGGTGCTCGAGACCGGTCACATCGAGGTACGCGACATGCTCGATGCGGTAATGACCCTGACGCGCGAACGCGTCCGCAGCCAGGATCTGTCGCTGACGATGGACTGCCCGGCCGGGATCGGTGCGATCGAGGCGGACGAACGGCGTCTCAAACAAGCGCTGTTCAACCTGATTTCGAACTCGGCCAAATTCACCCCCGCCGGTGGGTCGATACGGCTTGAGGCCCGGCTCGATGACGGCGATCTGATCTTTGCGGTTGCCGATACCGGGGTTGGGATACCGGCCGCCGACCACCAGCGGGTCTTCGAAAAATTCGAGCGCGGCAACCCGCAATTTCACGAGGCGGGCGCCGGGCTCGGCCTGTCGCTGGTCAAGAGCCTGATCGAGCTGCATGGCGGCTCCGTCGCGATCGCCTCGGAGCCGGGCTCCGGAACCACCATTTTGTGCCGCCTGCCTGCGAGGCTTCGCCTGGCCGCGGCAGAGCCCGCCGCCGCGCGCCCCGCCGTGTGATCTCGGGGCTCCGAAGGCAGGGTCAGTGTCCCGGCACCCCTTTCATCGTCGAATACTCGAAATGCAGCGCCTCGCCCGGATGGACGAGCGGGTGGATCGCGTGTGCCGCCAGCGCCGCCTCGGCGAAGCCCGAGAGGATCAACTTCAGCTTGCCGGGATAGGCGGCGATGTCGCCGATCGCGAAAATCCCCGGCCGCGAGGTGGCGCAGGTGGCGGGATCGACGCGGATCCGGTGGTTGTCGAGATCAAGCCGCCATGAGGCAAGCGGGCCGAGGTCAGTCGCCAGGCCGAAAAACGGCAAGAGGCAATCGGCCGCGAGACGGCGGGTCTGCCCGGCGAGATCGGCGACGATCACCGCCGATAATTGCCCGCCCGCTCCTTCGAGCGCGTGCAGCTGATAGGGAATGACCAGATCGATCCGGCCGTCCTCTGCGAGCGCTTGCAGCCGCGCAGCGGATTGCGGCGCAGCGCGGAATTTGGCGCGGCGGTGCACCACAATCACTCGCTCGGCGATGTCGGCGAGCGACAGCGCCCAATCCACCGCCGAATCGCCGCCGCCGGCGATGACGACGCGGCGGCCGTGGAAGTCCTCACGCCGCCGGACAAGATAGAAGACGCTCTTCGCCTCGAACTCGGCGATACCGGGAAGCGGCGGGCGGTTCGGCCCGAACGCCCCGGCCCCGACCGCGATCACCACCGCGCGGGCGGCGATGCGCCGCCCCGCCGCGTTCTCGACGACAAAGCCTTCGGCCGTTGCGGTGAGCCGTGAGACCGGCTGGCCGAGATGGAAAACCGGCGCGAACGGGTCGGCCTGCTCGATCAATCGCTCGACCAGCTCGGCGGCGTCGATTCGCGGGTACCCCGGAATGTCGTAGATCGGCTTTTCCGGATAGAGCGCGACACATTGTCCGCCGGGCGCCGGCAAGGCGTCGAAGAGATGGCAGCCCATCTCGAGCATGCCGCACTCGAAGACGGCGAACAACCCGACCGGCCCCGCGCCGATGATCGCGATATCGCAGCTGTCGAGAGCATTCTGCATCGCGCCAGCTTAGCCGCGGGCCGCGATCGCGCAAGCGCGCTCGCCGGTCGGTAGTGGGTCAGTTTGGCGCTGGTTAGTCGGATAGTCCGCGCTGCGTGCGGCGCGTCAGCAGCGGTGCCACTCGCACCAGTTGCGCTGCGGATCTTCGCGCCAGTTTGCATCCCAGCCACGATGCCAGCGGTGGGGATACCACGTTCTGCCCCACCAGAACCCAACGCCGGGTGCGGCATAGACCCCGGCGCGCGGCTCGGGTCCGCACCACCGATTCGGTCCGCACCACCACGCGTAAGCATTGGTCGCCGGCAGAGCAAATCCGATACCGAGCGCCAGGACGAGAGCGGAGAGAAGCAGCTTCATGCCGGAGCAAACGCTCAACTGCGACGGGGTATTCCCTCCAGCCGAAAAAAAATCTCAGGCTTAGCGTGGCGGTTTACAGAATGCCCTGGACGATTGAGCCTGCGTTAACGCTGTTACAATCAAACTGACCCACTGCCCGCTGGTCGCCCTCCGCGTTGGCTTCGCCCCTGGGCGCAAGCAGATTGCAGCTGCTCGCCTCGCAGATATACAAGGCAGAGGCCATGATCATGATCGAGCTGCCCGACGAAGCGGCGACGGCGGCGCTCGCCGCCGGCCTCGCCGCGCTCGCCCGGCCGGGCGATGTGATCGCCCTCAAGGGCGAGCTGGGCGCCGGCAAGACCAGCTTCGCCCGCGCCTTCATCCGCGCCCGCGGCGGCATCGAGGCGGTGCCGAGCCCGACCTTCACGCTGGTGCAGGTGTACGAGCTTGGCGGGGGGACGATCTGGCATATCGACGGCTACCGGCTGCGCGACCCGGAGGAAGCCTGGGAGCTCGACATCGAGGACGCCTTTAGCGAGGGGATTTCGCTGATCGAGTGGCCCGAAAGGCTGGGTTCCCTGGTGCCGGCCCGGCGGCTGGAGATCGCGCTCTCCGCCGGTCCGACGCCGGCGGCTCGGCGCGCCGCGCTCGACCCCGGAGCGGAGTGGGCCGCGCGCCTTTCTGTGATGCCCCGCGGAGAGTGGGTGACGGGATTGCAAGTTCATCGTGCGTGCTTCGAGACGCGCCCTCCGGGCGCTCCTCGGCATGAGGCGTCTTGTTGATGGCATTGAGAACCGGTCCTCATCCTGAGGAGCCCACGCAGCGGGCGTCTCCAAGGACGCATAATGCCAGCGCAGGCACTGAGGTGACGCCCGCCGGCGCGCCGCCCGCCACCGAGCGCGAAACCGCGATGGCGGGTTTTCTCGCGAAATCGGGCTGGGACAGCGTCGTCCCGGTGAGCCTCGCCGGCGACGCCTCTTTCCGGCGCTATTATCGCCTCACCGATGGGGCCCGACAGGTCGTGTTGATGGACGCGCCGCCGCCTCTCGAGGACGTTCTGCCCTATGTCGCGGTGGCCGCCATCCTGCGCCGGCTCGGGCTCAGCGCGCCGCAGATCTACGCCGAGGACAGCGAGCGCGGGTTTCTGCTGATCGAGGATTTCGGCGATGACAGCTATACCAGGCTGCTCGCCGGGGGAGCGGGCGAGGCCGCCCTCTATGCGCTGGCCGTCGACACCTTGGTCGCGCTGCACCGGGCGGTCGCTGCGCGCGGGCTGCCGGCGCTGCCGCCCTATGACGAGGCGCGGTTCTTGGCCGAGGCGGAGCTCCTCCTCGACTGGTATGCGCCAAGCGCGCTCGGGACGGCGCTGCCGCCCGCGGCGCGCGAGGATTATCTCGCGCGGTGGCAAGATATCCTGCCGCAGGCGCCGCTCCCGGAAACGACGCTGGTGCTGCGCGACTACCACGTCGACAATCTGATGCTGTTGCCCGGCCGCGCGGGCGTCGCGGCGTGCGGGTTGCTCGATTTCCAGGACGCCGTCTTGGGACCGGCGAGCTATGATCTGGTCTCGCTCCTGGAGGATGCGCGCCGCGATGTCCCGGCTGATTTGCGCGCTGCCATGACCGATCGCTATCTCGCCGCGTTCCCCCGCCTCGACCGGGCCCTGTTCATGCGCTCCGGCGCGATCCTCGCAGTGCAGCGCAACTGCAAGATCCTCGGCATCTTCACGCGGCTGTGGCGGCGCGACGGCAAACCCGCCTATCTCGCCCACATCGCGCGGCTATGGCGGCTGATCGAGGCGGATGTGTTGCGCGAGCCGGCGCTGAGACCGATCGCCGACTGGCTCGATCGCCACCTGCCGCGCAGCGCCCGATGCGCGCCGCTCGGGCCACGGCGCGAGGTAAGCGCGGCATGAACCGCACGGTAAAGTCGGCGATGGTCCTCGCCGCCGGCCGCGGTACAAGGATGCGTCCGATCAGCGACGCCCTGCCCAAGCCGCTCGTCGAAATCGGCGGCCGCACGCTGCTCGACCACGCGATCGACCGGCTCGCCCTGGTCGGGGTCGAGCGGGTCGTCGTCAATGTGCATTACAAGGCGGAAATGGTGGCCGCCCGGCTCGCCGCGCGGGACCATCCGAAGATCGAGATCTCAGAGGAAGAGGAGCTGCTCGAAACCGGCGGCGGGGTCGCCCGCGCACTGCCTCTACTCGGCGAGTGCTTTTTCATCGTCAACGGCGATGTCTTTTGGCTCGACGGCACGGATCATGCGCTGGGGCGCCTCACCGACGCGTTCGACCCAGCCCGCATGGACGCTGTGCTGCTGCTGCAGCGCACCGTGACAGCGGTCGGCTATGAGGGCAGCGGCGACTATTTTCTCGATCCCCTGGGGGTTCCGCAACGGCGCGGCGAACGCGAGATCGCGCCCTACATCTTCACCGGCATCCAGCTGCTCCACCGTCGCCTCTTTGACGGCATCGCCGAGCGGCGTTTCTCGCTGAACGTCGTCTACGACCGCGCTGAGCGCGCCGGCCGCCTCACCGCGATCGTGCATGACGGCGAGTGGTATCACATCGGCACCCCAGAGGGGCTTGAAGCCACCCGCGCCCGGCTCTCCTCGCACCGCATCGAGCGGTGAAGATGGGTAACCGCGGAGGGACACGGAGATAGGAAATAACCGCAGTCCCGGCGTAAGCCGGGACCCACTTATCCGCAGCTGGTGCGGTTGCATGCGTGGGTCCCGGCTTTCGCCGGGACTGCGGTTCCGGCTGAGTATCTCCGTGTCTCCGTGGTAAATTACCTTCAGCCGAGACCTTTCGGCTTTGTCGGGTCAATCTCTTAGTGCCGCCGCACATTTACACGATCGCGCCGGACCGGCCGTTTCTCGCCACTCTCGCGCGCGGGTTGCTCGAGCTCGCGGGCGGCGACCCGCTGATGCTGCCGCGGATGACCGTGCTGTTGCCGACCCGGCGAGCGGCGCGCTCGCTGCGCGAGGCGTTCCTGCGCCTGACGGCGGAGGGGAGCGATCCCGGCGCACCGCTGCTCCTGCCGCGGCTGCGCCCGATCGGCGACCTCGACGATGACGAGACCCTGCTCGGCCTCGACGATTCGGCAGGCGGCGACGACCCGACCCTCGCCATCCCGCCCGCGATCCCCGAGTTGCGGCGCCGGTTGCTGCTGACCCAGCTGGTGCTGGGTTGGAGCGAGGCAAGCGGCGAGGGTCCGTTGCTGCCGGGCCAGGCGGCGGCGCTCGCCGCCGCGCTCGCCCGCCTCCTCGACATCGCGGAAAGCGAAGAGGCTGATTTCGCCAGGCTGCGCGAGCTGGTGCCCGACGACTTCGCCGAGCATTGGCAGCAGGTGCTGCGCTTTCTCGACATCCTGCCGCGCGCCTGGCCGCCGCTCCTCGCCGCCGAAGGCGCGCTCGATCCGGCCGAGCGGCGCAACCTTCTGCTGCGGCGCCAGGCCGAGCTGTGGCGGCGCACCCCGCCGGCCGGGCCGGTCATCGCCGCCGGGCTGACCGGCGGCCTGCCGGCGCTGGTCGAGCTGCTTTCTGCGATCGCCTGGCTCGACCAGGGCGCGGTAATCCTGCCCGGGCTCGACCGCTCCTGCGATGCCGACGAGTGGGAGCTGATCGCGCACGAGCCGGCCCACCCGCAACAGCTGATGGCACTTCTGCTGCGGGGATTGGAGATCGCTCCCGCGGATGTTCGCGAATGGCCGGCGCTCCGCGGCAGCGCACTACCGAGCGGCCGCGAGGCGCGGCTCCGGCTGGCGGCCGAGGCCTTGCGGCCGGCGGCGCTGACCGATGCCTGGCGCGACCTCGCGCCCGAGCCGGCCGACGCGCTCGCCGGGCTCACCCGGTACGATTGCGCCAGCCCGCAGGACGAGGCGGTCACGATCGCCCTCTTGCTGCGCCGCACGCTCGAAACCCCCGCCGCGACGGCCGCCCTCGTCACCCCCGATCGCGAGCTGGCCCGCCGGGTCGCCGCCGAATTGCGCCGCTGGGGCATCGACATCGACGATTCGGCGGGGCTGCCGCTCAATCGGACGCCGCCCGGTGCGTTTCTCCGCCTCGTCCTCGACCTCGCCGATAGGAGATTGGCGCCGGTTGCGCTGCTCGCCGCGCTGAAGCATCCACTCGCCGCCGGCGGGCTGGCGCCGGCGGTGTTTCGCGATGCCGCCCGCCGTCTCGAGGGGGCGATCCGCGGGCCGCGCCCGGCGCCGGGGTTTGCCGGGCTGCGGGCGGCGCTGGCCGGTAGCGAGGCATCGCTGCTCGATTTTGTCGACCGCCTCGAACGGTGTCTCGGCGGGCTTGTCGAGGGCCTCGACCGGGACAGCGTCGCGCTCGTCGAGCTGACCGGCGCGCATATCAGGGCGGCCGAGCTGCTCGCGGCGAGCGACGGCGAAACCGGGCTCGCGCGGCTGTGGCGCGACGCGGCCGGCGAAGCGGCGGCGCGGTTCTGCCACGAGCTCATTGACGCGGCGGCCGATTTTCCGGCGCTGCCGGGGCGTCACTACCCGGCGCTGTTTGAGGCGCTCGCCGCCGGCGCGGTGGTGCGCCCGGCCTATGGGCAACATCCGCGCCTGGCGATCTGGGGCCTGGTCGAAGCGAGGCTGCAACAGGCCGACCTCATCGTCCTCGGCGGCCTCAACGAGGGCACCTGGCCGGGTCTGGCTGCGTACGACCCGTGGATGTCGCGCCAGATGCGCGAGGATTTCGGCATTGCGCTCCCCGAGCGCGCCATCGGCATCGCCGCCCATGACTTTGTCCAGGCGTTCGGCGCGCCAGCTGTCGCGCTGACCCGCACGACACGGCGCGAGGGCGTGCCGACCGTGCCGTCGCGCTGGCTGTTGCGGCTCGACTCGGTGCTGCGCGCGGTCGGGCTCGGCGGCGACGCCGTGGGTCGTCTCGCCGCGGAGCCCGAGATCGCCGCCGCGGCGGCGCTGCGCGACCAACCCGGCCCGCGCCGCCCGAGCCCGCCGGCCACGCCCCGCCCGCCGCTCGCGGCTCGGCCGCGTCGGCTGTCGGTGACCCAGATCGAGACGTGGATCCGCGATCCCTACGCGATCTATGCCCGCCATATCCTGCGGCTCAAAGCGCTCCAAGAGCTCGATGCCGATCCCGGCCGGGCCGAGCTGGGGATCAAGGTGCATGAGGCGCTGGCGCAATTCACCCGGCGGCACCCCCGTGGGTTGCCGCTGTTCGCCGAGGAGGAGCTGCTCGCGATCGGCCGCGAGTGCTTTGGTCCGATCCTGTCGCGGCCCGGGGTTTGGGCATTCTGGTGGCCGCGCTTCCAACGCATCGCTCGCTGGTTTGTCGCCGAGGAGGCGATGCGCCGGATCGAAATCGTCGAGAGCCTCAGCGAGCGCCACGGCCGGCTGGTGATCCCGGCCCGCGCCGGGCCTTTCACGATCACCGCCATCGCCGACCGCATCGACCGGTTCGCCACGGGCGAACTGATGTTGATCGACTACAAGACCGGAGCGCTGCCGCAGAAGCGCGAGATCGACAATGCGGTCGCGGTGCAGCTCCCGCTCGAGGGCGCGATCGCCCGCGACGGCAGCTTCGACGGGCTGAGCGGCCGGCCGGTGGCGCTCGAATACTGGCGGCTTTCCGGCGGCGACCCGGCCGGGAAGCGTCATCCGATCGCCGGCGACGATCCGGCGGCGCTGATCGACCTCGCCGTTGCCGGGGTCAGTGCGCTGATCGATCGCTTCGATGACCCCGCGACGGCATACCAGCCGGTGCCGGACCCGCGATGGGCGCCGCGCTTTTCCGATTACCGCCATCTCGAACGGCTCGACGAAGCGGAAGCCGAGGCCGAAGACGAGCCCGAGCCCGAGGGCGAACCATGAACCGGGTCGCCGACGCCGATGCCGCCCAGCGGCGGGCGCTGAAGCCCTCGGAGTCGGTGTGGGTCGCCGCATCGGCCGGAACCGGCAAGACCAAGGTGCTGACCGACCGGCTCTTAGCGCTGATGCTCAATGGCGCCGATCCGGCCCATCTGCTGTGCCTCACCTTCACCCGCGCCGCCGCGGCCGAAATGGCCAACCGGATCAATGAGCGGCTCGCCGCCTGGACGACCATGCCGCCCGGACAACTGGCGCAAGAACTCGTCGCGTTGACCGGCCATTTCCCGCAGGAGCACGAGATCGCGCGCGCCCGTCAGTTGTTCGCACAAATCCTCGATGTGCCGGGCGGCGCCAAGATCGCGACGATCCACGCCTTCTGCCAATCGCTGTTGCGCCGCTTTCCGCTCGAGGCGGGCGTGCCGCCCGAATTCGCCGTCATCGACGAGCGCGGCGCTGCCGAAGCTCTCGCCGAGGCCGCCGAGGCGGTCATCGTCGCCGCCCGCGCCGAAACAAAAGCGGGCCTTGCCGAGGCACTGGCGGTCGTCGCACGCTACGCCCCCGAGGAGCGCTTTATCGAATTGATGACGGCGCTTGCTGCCGAGCGCGGCAAGCTGCGCCAGGCGCTCGCCCGGGGCGAAGCGGCGCTGCACCGCCGGCTCCGCACGGCACTGGCGGTGCCCAAGGACGCCACAACCGAGAACCTTACCGCGGCCTTTTGCGCTGTGGGGGCCGGCGATGAAGCCGGCTTGCGCGATGCCGCCGCAGCCTTGGCTACAGGATCGCTGCCCGATCAGAAACGCGGCGCGATCCTCGACCGATGGTCCGCCCACCCCGAGCAACGGCGCGCCCTGCTCGATGCCTATATCGCGACCTTCCTGACCGAGAAGGGCGAGGTCCGCGATACCCTGATCACCAAACCGGCCGCCGCAAAAGCAGCGCCGGCCGATCCCTGCGCCATCCTGCAGGCCGAGGCCGAGCGCATCCTGCGGTTTGTCGCCGACCGTGCCGGCCTCGCGCTGAGCGAGGCGACCGGCGCGCTGATCCGCCTCGGCGATGCGCTGTTGCGCGCCTATGAGCATCGTAAGCGGCTGCACGGGCTGCTCGATTACGACGACCTCGTGGAGAAGGCGCTGGCGCTGCTGCATCGGCCGAGGGTGGCGCCGTGGGTGCTGTTCAAGCTCGATGGCGCCCTCGACCACATCCTGATCGACGAGGCGCAGGACACCAATCCCGAACAATGGGAAATCGTCGCCGCGCTGACCGAGGAATTCTTTGCCGGCGAGGGCGCCGGCGAGCGCGGTCGCACCGTCTTCGCGGTTGGCGACGCGAAGCAATCGATCTACAGCTTCCAGCGCGCCGACCCGCGCGAATTTCTGCGGATGCGCCAGCATTTCGAGGCGCGCGTCACCGCGGCCAAGCAGGCGTGGCGGGTGGTGCAGCTGGAGATCTCGTTCCGCGCCGCCGAGCCGCTGTTGCAGGCCGTCGACGCGGTGTTCCGCGATGCCGGCGCGGCCGATGGCGTCGCGCTCGACGGCGGCGCCATCAACCATGTCGCGGCACGCGCCGGCCAGGCCGGCGTGGTCGAGCTGTGGCCGGCGGTGCCTGCGCCCGACACGCCGCCTGGCGCGTCCCCGCGCCCGGCCGAGCCCTACGCGCGGCTGGCAAGTGCGATCGCCGCGACGATCGCGCGGTGGCTCGCCACCGGCGAGCAGCTGGAGCCGCGCGGCCGCGCGCTGCGGCCGGGCGATGTGATGGTGCTGGTGCGCCGGCGTAACGCCTTTGTCCGCGAATTGCTGCGCGCGCTGAAGCAGCACGATGTGCCGGCCGCCGGGGCCGATCGCCTGGTGCTCGCGCAAGAGATGGCGGTGCAGGACCTGCTCGCGCTGGGCCGCTTCCTCTTGCTGCCCGAGGACGATCTGACCCTCGCCGCCGTGCTCAAGGGCCCGCTCTTCGACCTCTCGGAAGACGCGCTGTTTTTGCTTGCCTACGGCCGCGGCGAGGCAACGCTGTGGAGCCGGCTGCTCCGCTTTGCAGCCAAGCATCCGGCGCTGAGCGCAGCGGCGGAGCGGCTGCGCGGGTTGTTGGCCCGCGCCGATTTTGTGCCGCCTTTCGAGCTTTATGCCGAGATCCTCGGCGGCACGGTCTTGTCCAATGGCGACGGTCGCCGCGCGATGCTCGAGCGGCTGGGGCCGGAGGCGGCCGACCCGATCGAGGAATTCCTCGCACTGGCGCTTGCGTACGAGCGCGAGCATGTACCCTCATTGCAGGGCTTTCTGCACTGGATCGCCCCGACGGGACAAACCCGCGGGCTGAAGGCCCAGGGCGACATCGAGATCAAGCGCGATTTCGGCGAACGCCTGCGCGACGAGGTGCGCATCCTGACCGTGCACGGCGCCAAGGGGCTCGAAGCACCGGTCGTCTTCCTGCCCGACACGATGCAACTGCCGGTCCGCGAGGCCTCGCTGCTGTGGAGCGAGGCCGAGGGGTTGCCGCTATGGCGCCCGCGGCGCGAGCTCGCCGCGCCATTCTACCTCACCGAGCGCGACCAATTGCGCCGGCGCCAGTTGCAGGAATATCGCCGCCTGCTGTACGTCGCGCTGACCCGGGCGCAGGACCGGCTTTATGTCTGCGGCTGGGAGACCAAACGGCCGGCCCGGGAGGCGCCATCCTGGCACGCGCTGTGCGACGCGGGGTGGCGCGGCATCGCCACGCCGGTCGATTTCGACGCCCGGCCTCTGATCGGCGCCCGCGACGGGTGGTCGGGGACAGCGCTGCGTCTCATCACCGCGCAGACTGCACCTCCGAACCGCGATCAAACGCTTACCGAGGCGCGGCACGTCGGGCCGCTGCCGGGTTGGGTGCTGACCCCGCCGCCGCCCGAGCCGAGCCCGCCAAAGCCGTTGCTGCCGTCGCGGCCGAACGGGCCGGAACCCGCGACCCTGTCGCCGCTTGCCGCGGCGGGCCGCGACCGCTTCAAGCGCGGCCTCATCGTGCACCGGCTGTTGCAGAGCCTGCCCGAGCTGTCCGAAACCGAGCGCGCGGCGGCGGCGCAGCGCTTTCTCGCGCTGCCGCTGCACGGGCTCGATGAGGACGCGCGGGCGGAGATCTGCGCCGAGACGCTTGCGGTGCTGGGCGACCCTGCCCTCGCCGAGCTGTGGGGACCCGACGCCCAGGCCGAGGTCCCGGTTGTCGGGCTGATTGGCAATCATGCGCTGTCGGGACAGATCGACCGGCTCGTCGTAACGCGAGAGCGTGTGTTGATCGTCGACTTCAAGACGGTTCGGCCAGCCCCCGTCGCAGAGGAGGACGTGCCGCCGATCTACCTGCAGCAGTTGGCGACCTACGGCGCGGCGCTTGCCCGCATCTATCCCGGCCGCCCCATTGATTGCGCCCTGTTATGGACTGACGGTCCGCGCCTGATGCCGATCAGTTCGGAGCTGCTCGCCCGCCATCTCCCGGGGCAATTGCTGCCCTGACGGGAACCAATATCGCTGCGCGTGCGTCAACCAGACGCGAAGCAATTCCCAAATGTTTCACCAAAAGAGGGCGACCCGATGCGGTCACTTGTTGGCACCTATCTGTCGATTGGGATCGTTTTGCTGGTGCTCGGCTTTTTTGCGACAGGCCCGTGCCCCGATAAGAACAGGGATGTGGTCAGCCACACCGTCTTCGTGCTGGGGTGGCCGGTCTATCTCTACGACGATGTCGTCCATGGCACGGCAACGGCGCCGCAATGGCTGCACCGCCAGGCCTGCGAGGGCGGGGTTGCCTCCGATCACGCCGCGCTGATGCCGAATTGGTCTAGCCAAAGCCGAATTCGGGGCCGGCATCGCGACGCAGCTGCGCGCCGAGTTCGCCGCCGAGGGCAACCGCGTCGCCGATCGCGCCGGCGATCCGGCCGCGCCGCTCAGCGCTGCCGTCGAGCGACAGCAGCAGCGCGTCGAGGCTGAGGCGATCGCCGGCGATCGTCGCCAGCCCGGCGATCGGCGTGCGGCACGACCCGTCGAGCGCCGCCAGCAATGCGCGCTCGGCCGCGGCGCAGGCCGCGCTCGTCGGATCGTGGAGCGGTGCGAGCAGCCGCCGCAATGCCGGGTCCCCAACCCGGCACTCGATCGCGAGTACGCCCTGGCCGACCGCCGGCAGCATCACCTCCGGCGCGAGGATTTCGCTCGCCAGCCCGGCTTTGTCGAGGCGTTCGAGGCCGCACAGCGCCAGCACCAGCGCATCGAATTCGCCGTCTGCAAGCTTGGCGAGCCTGGTGTCGACGTTGCCGCGAACCGGCAGCACCGCGAGATCGCCGCGCTGCCGCAGCAGCTGGGCGCGGCGGCGCAGCGAGGCCGTGCCGATCCGCGCCCCTTGCGGCAGGTCGGCAAGACCGGCGCCACCCGGCGAGACCAGTGCGTCGCGTGGATCGTCGCGCGCCAGTATAGCGCCGATTTCGAGGCCGGTCGGCAGTACCGTTTCCATGTCTTTCAGCGAGTGCACCGCGAGATCGATGCGGCGGTCGAAGAGCGCCGCTTCGATCTCCTTTGTGAACAGGCCCTTGCCGCCGATCTCGGCCAAGAGGCGGGTCTGCACGCGATCGCCGGTGGTGCGGATCGGCACGAGCTCGACCGCGCCCTCGGCGGCGAGGCCGGGATGGGCGGCACAGAGCCGATCGCGGACAAGCCCCGCCTGGTAGAGCGCCATCGGGCTGCCGCGGGTGCCGATACGAAGGGGCACGGATGCTCCTGCACGAATGTGGGATTGTTCTACCCTGCTCGCCGCGGCCCCGCCAGGATGCCGCGGCCGTGGACCTCGATTGTCTATGGCGCGGGCACCATCGACGACGCCGTCAAGGGCAGGATGTGCGTCAGCGCCAGCCAGAAGGTCGCAAAGGAAAGCGACAGCGCGGCGATCGGGATGCCGACGCGGGCATGGACGGCGAAGGTGAGCGGCGCCCCGATCCGCTCGGCGTGCTCGGCGATCAACAGGTTGGTCAGGCTGCCGGTGAGCAGCAGGTTGCCGGCCAGCGTCGACAACAGCGCCAGCGCATAGAGGACCCCGGGAGGCGGGGCCGGCCAGATCTGCAGCAGCAGCATCGCCGTCGGCACGCTGCCGATCGCGTTGCTGGTCACGCCGGCAAACGGCAGCAGCAACAGCAGGTTGTTTGGCAGGAGTTGGTGATCATCGAGAAACGCCAACACTTTGGCGGCGATCGCGGCATCGTTGAGCTGTCCGGTGATCGCGAAGAGACACGACACCAACAGCAAGAGCGGCCAGTCGACCGCAGCGATCATCGTTCGGCTGGTGATCTTGCGATTGGCTAAAAGCAATGCCGCGATGATCAGCGCGCCGATCTCGCGCGGCAGCGAGGTGGCAAACAAAATCAGCAAGGCCGCGACCGCAACGCCGCCCTTGATCGTCTGGTTGCGGTCGAGAACGTGCTCGGTGACCGCCGCGACCGCTATCGGGTCGACCGATCCCGGCGTCTCTCGCATGCGGCGATGCCATTGCAGCCAGACCACGGCAAAGACAACCAAGAGCGCGAACAGGGCCGGGACCCCGCAGGCCGCCAAAAAGTCCAGGAAGTTGAGCCGGCCGATGGCGCCCAGAAGAATATTCTGCGGGTTGCCGATCAAGGTGGCCGACGAGCCGGCATTGATCGCGGCGGCGAGCGCGAGCGCGAAGGGCCGCGGGTCGAGGCCGCGGCGTTGCGCGCCGGCCAGTAAGAGCGGCGCGATCGCGGCGACCAGAATGTCGTTGGCGAGTACCGCGGACAACACACCGCCGATCGCTACCGTCAGCGCCAACAGAGTGGTCGTGCCGCCTGGCATCTCGACCATCGTGCGGGCGCACAAATCGATAAAGCCCGATTCGGCAAATTGCGCCGAGATGATCATCATCGCAAACAACAGCGCCACGGTCGGCATGTCGACCGCGCTGCCGAAATCGTCGAGCGTCATCTCGCCGCTCGCCAAGAGCGCAATCACCGCGAGCAGCGCGATCCCGGTCCGGTCGACCCGCAGCCATGCGATCCGACCGGCGGCCATGCCGACATAGGTCAGGATCAGGACCAGAAGGACGATTGCGGCGTGCATGCAGCGAGGCTCGCAGATGTCGGATCATCATGGGCGAGGGAGCTCCGGCGAGGCCAGAACTCGTTACTTTTGCGACAGTTTTGCACCGCACCGTGGCGTCTGTGCCACGACTGGTGTTTGAAAAGCCGTATTCCCGGCGCAAGCCGGGATCCACTTTTCAACAGCCGCGATGTGGATAGATGGATCCCGGCTTGCGCCGGGAATACGGATTCATTCCCAACCGCTTCTAGTGTCCCGGCGATCGCTGATTGCTATATGATGGGCTCCATGATCGAGATCCTCGCCGACCAGTCTCTTCCGCCGGAGCATCAGGCGGCGCACCTGGCGATCCTCAACGAGGCGCAATGCCGCGCCGTCGCGGCGGTCGAGGGCGCCGTCCTGGTGTTGGCCGGCGCCGGCACCGGCAAGACCCGGGTGCTGACGACGCGCCTCGCACACATCCTGGCGACCGGGCGCGCCCATCCCGGCGAGGTGCTGGCGGTCACCTTCACCAACAAGGCGGCGCGCGAGATGCGGGAGCGCCTCGAAGCGATGATCGGACGGGCCGCCGATGGGGTATGGCTCGGCACCTTTCACGCGATCGCCGCCCGCATCCTGCGCCGTCATGCCGAGACAGTCGGTCTCAATTCGAACTTCACGATTCTCGACAGCGACGACCAGCAGCGCCTGTTGAAACAGCTGATCGCCGCCGCCAATATCGACGAGCGGCGCTGGCCGGCGCGGGCACTGCTCGGGATCATCGAGCGCTGGAAGGATAAGGGGCTCACCCCCGACAAGGTGCCGGCCGGCGACGCCGGGGCCGGCCAGCAACAAGATTGGGCCGATGGCCGCGCGCTCGCGCTATACCGCGCCTACCAGGAGCGCCTCGCCACCGTGAACGCGGTCGATTTCGGCGATCTGCTCTTACACAATTTGACGCTGTTCACCGAAAATCCCGAGATCCTCGCCACCTATCAGCACCGCTTCCGCTATCTGCTGGTCGACGAATACCAGGACACCAATGTCGCGCAGTATCTGTGGCTGCGGCTCCTGGCGCAGCAGCACAAGAATTTGTGCTGCGTCGGCGACGACGACCAGTCGATCTACAGCTGGCGCGGCGCCGAAATCGGCAACATCCTGAAATTCGAGAGCGATTTTCCGGGCGCGCTGATCGTGCGGCTCGAAGAGAATTACCGGTCGACGCCGGAAATCCTCGCCGCCGCGGCCGGGGTGATCGCGCATAATAACGGGCGGCTCGGCAAGACCTTGTGGACCCGCGCCGATGCCGGCGACAAGGTCATCGTGCGCGGGCTGTGGGACGCCGAGCAGGAGGCGCGCTGGGTCGGCGACGAGATCGAGGCGCTGCATCGCCGCCGGCACGCGCTCAAGGAGATCGCGATCCTGGTGCGTGCTGGGTTTCAGACCCGCGAGTTCGAGGAACGCTTTATCGCGCTCGCGCTGCCCTATCGCGTGGTTGGGGGCCCGCGCTTCTACGAGCGCCAGGAGATCCGCGACGCGCTCGCCTATCTGCGGCTCATTCGCCAGCCGGGCGACGATCTCGCCTTCGAGCGCATCGTCAACATGCCGAGGCGCGGCATCGGCACCGCGACGTTGCAGCAGCTGCACACCGCCGCGCGGGCCCTATCGCTGCCGCTGGTCGACGCCGCGCGCCAACTGATTGCCGGCGATCTGCCGCGCGCAGCGCGCAACGCACTCGCGGGGTTTCTCGCTGCGCTCGACCGCTGGCGGGAGGAGGCCGAGCGGGTGTCGCACACCGATCTGGTGCAGATCGTGCTCGACGAATCCGGCTACACCGGGATGTGGCAGGCCGACAAATCGCCCGACGCACCGGGCCGGCTGGAAAACTTGAAGGAGCTGGTCGTCGCGATGGCCGAATTCGAGAACCTCGGCGGGTTTCTCGAACATGTCAGCCTGGTCATGGACAACGCCGCCGACAGCGCCGGCGACATGGTCAACCTGATGACCTTGCACAGCGCCAAGGGCCTCGAATTCGACAGCGTGTTTCTGCCGGGCTGGGAGGAGGGGCTGTTCCCGAGCCAGCGCTCGGTCGAGGAACACGGGCTGAAGGGTCTCGAAGAGGAGCGGCGCCTCGCTTATGTCGGCCTGACCCGGGCGCGGCGGCAGGTTTTCGTCTCGTTTGCCGGGAGCCGGCGGATCCACGGCCAATGGCAGAATTCGGCACGCTCGCGCTTTATCGACGAATTGCCGGCGGACCATGTCGAAACGACGAGCGAGATGGGGCTGGGCGCCGCTGCGACTATGGGCGGCAGCTGGGGCGCGACGACGACCGGCTGGGCTGCGGCATCCCCGGGCTGGGGCGCCGCCTGGGAACAGTCGCGCGACGCGCGCAATGCACGCCGGCCGCTCTTGATCGAGAGCGGCGGCGCGCCGCCGCGCGGTCAGGAAATCCGCAAGGTCGGCGGGTTTGCGGTCGGCGACCGGGTGTTTCACCAGAAATTCGGCTACGGCACGGTGCGCGCGGTCGAGGACAACAAGCTGGCGATCGATTTCGAGCATGCCGGCGACAAAAAGGTGATGGACGCCTTTGTCGAGCGCGCGTGAAATACCATGGTCACGACAGCCCGCACGCCAACGAAGCAACAACTTGACGCCAGTAGTCTATATGTCGATCTCCTTGAAGAGGCGAAGGTTAGAATCGCTGGCATTGATGCGGCGATTAGCGGCCGTATGGGTCTGCCTGTCCTGCTCACTCGAGAATTTTCCTATTTGCAGCTCAGGATGCTGTGCGAAGTTATAGCCTTGGGCTGCTTGACTGCACATGGAGAAATCAGAGCTTCACAAGCGGCAAAGCTGCAAAAGGAATATGCTGCCGACAAAATCATTGGGCGGTTAGAGGAGCTACACTCGAACTTCTATCCGCATGCAATTCGCCTGAGCATCACACCAGGACACGCCCATTTTGATAGGCTGGACTCTGGATTTCTCACCAAAGCAGAACTAATAAAGCTTTATGGTAAATGCGGTGACCAGCTTCATCGTGGTAGTCTCAAAAAGTTACTCGCAACTGGGCGACGAACCCAACCGCCAAATTTTGCGGATATTGCTGGATGGACAAACAAAATCATCACTCTTCTAAATCAGCACCATATCGCGTCCTTTGATAATCTTTCACATTTTATATGCATGCTCAAGCGATCGGAGTCGGGAGACCATGCGGCTGTAGCTATCGCCCTCTCCCCATTGCCGGAGTAATCAGGCGATGACCGGCCCGTTGCGCATCTGTGCCGAGGTCGCCGGCGTCGACGCGGCGCTCGCGATTGCCGCGGCGTTCGACGAGCTAGCCGGGGCGGTCAGCGCCTTCGAGGTCAGCGAAGCCGGAGCGCTGTGGCAGGTCGAGGCCTATCCGAAGACGCCCGTGCTCGACGCGGCTTTGGAGGTCCGCCTGCGGCTGGCCGCGGCCGCGGCCGGCGGCAGGCTCCTGCGCATCACCGAAGAGCGGTTGCCCGAGCGCGATTGGCTCCTGGAAAACCGCCGCGCCTTCCCGCCGCTCCGTATCGGGGGCTTTTTTGTGCACGGTTCGCATTGGCAGGGCCGGGCGCCGGCGGGGGCGATCGCCATCGAGATCGACGCGGCGACGGCGTTCGGCACCGGCGAGCACCCCTCGACGCGCGGCTGCCTTGTGGCGCTCGACGGCCTGGCGCGCCGCCGCCGATTTCGGCGACCGCTCGACATCGGCACCGGCAGCGGCATCCTGGGAATCGCCGCGGCAAAGCGGTTGCGGCGCAGGGTGCTGGCGAGCGATGTCGATTGCGCTGCGGTGCGGGTCGCCGCCCACCACGTCAGGCGCAACGGGCTCGCCCGGGAGGTGCGCGTCATCTGCGCCGCGGGCTACCGCAGCCGCGCCGTGCGCCGCGCGCAATACGATCTGATTTTCGCGAATATTCTCGCCCGCCCGCTGGCGCTGATGGCGCGCGATCTGGCGCGAGTCATCATGCCGGGCGGGGTTGCCGTTCTCGCCGGGCTGCTGCGCCGGCAGGAAGCGATGGTTCTGGCGGCGCACCGGGCTCAGGGCCTTGCCCTGGAGCGCCGCCTCGTTATCGAAGCGTGGTCGACCCTGATCTTGCGGTCCGGTCGGCGATTGCCGCCGATCGGAGGCAACAGCTAACGGTGCCCCGCCGCAAGCCAGGCGCGGTCGGGCTCGGCGCCAAACCCGCGGTCCGGCAGCGGGGCATTGCGAGCGGCCTCATAGGACTCTTCGACAATCGCCGGGATCTGCGAGCGGTGGATGCCGATATCGGCGAGCGAGCGGTCATCGAGCGCCATCAGCTCGGCATAGGCGCGTTGCTGCTGCCGCCATCTCGCGATCGCGGAGCGCGCCGCCATAAAGATATTGATCAGCGACATGGTTCAAACTCCTACCAGTATGGTGCACTGCAAAAAATGGGATCTATCAAATGCAAGACCATGACAAAGATCGCAGATCAGCCATGCATATGTCAGCAGATATGACGCATTTCGGACATATTTGCGGCGCCGCAACATCGCGCGCCCGACGCAGCGCGCAGGCGTCTAAAACGCCCCTAATCCGAAGATCCCATCGACCGGATCGATCCCGGCGAGAACGCGGCGGCCGATCAGATCTTTCAGCGTCTCGGTGGTGCCGCCGCCCAATGTCCCGTAGCGCGCGCCGCGGTAGAAGCGCGAGACCGGAAATTCGTCGGTAAATCCATAGCCGCCGTGCACCTGGATCGCCTCGTTGGTGACCCGCAGCGCCATCTCGTTGCAGGTCACCTTGGCGGCCGCCGCCAATAGCGGGTCGGGGAACGGGTCGGCGCTGGCGCAGGCTCGGTAGAGGATCGAGCGGCCGGCCTCGATGTCGCGGTACATCTCGGCGATCTTCCAGCGCATCCCCTGGAAGTCGGCGATCGCGCGGCCAAAGGCGTGGCGCTCCTTGACGTATTTGACCGCCTCTTCGAGCGCGCCCTCGGCGAGGCCCAGGGATATGCTGGGGTTGAGGCAGCGCTGCGTGTTGAAGGCATCGAGAAGCTTCCGGAAGCCGTCTTCGAGAACCAGGTTCTCGGGCGGCAATTCGACATCCTCGAAGCGGATCTCGTGCAGGTTTTCGCCGCCCATCGTGTGATAGGTGCCGGTGACCGAAAACCCGGGCGTCCCCTTCTCGACCAAGACGCAGCCGATGCCGTCGCGCCCCGGCTTTTTGTCGATGCGGGTGAAGACGACAAACATGCCGGCCTCCTCGGCGCGGCTGATCAGGGTCTTGACCCCGTTGAGCTTGAGCCGGTTGCCGACACGGTCGGTGTTGGTCTTGTAGTTGGCGACATCGGTGCCGGCGTCGGGTTCGGTCATGCAGATTGCGAGCAGACACTCGCCGCTGCACACCGCCGGCAGGATGCGCTGCTTGATCGCCTCGGGGGCATAGGTCGCGATGATGCGGGTCTGCACCCCGACCTCGCCCAGCACCGCCATCGCGGTCACATAGCAGACCTTGGCGATCTCTTCGAGTACGAGGGCGGTGTCGAAGACCGGGAGGCCCAGCCCGCCATATTCCTCCGGCACCGCCATGCCGAGGACGCCCAATTCGGCGAGCGCCGTCATGTTCTCGAACGGGAAGGTGCCGTCCATCCAGCGCTGCGCCCGGGCGCGGAACTCGCTCTGCGCCAACTCGCGCACGGTCGAGACAAAACGGCGCTGTTCGTCGCTCAGGGTTGGAAACACGCGGCTCTCCTCATCTGGACGCCTTCATTTAGCGCTCCTCGGCGTCGGTGACGAACGGGCCCTTCGCCACCTCCTGCACCAGCTTGCGCAGCATCGCCTCGGCGAAGCTGTCGAAACCCTTGGCCACGACGACAAACGCCGCCGGGCCGCCGATCACATTATGGCTGTAGTAATCGTCGAGCCAGGGTTCCTCGCTGAGGATCGCCAGGCCGTTGATCGTGATCCCTCGCCTGACGAGCTCGTCGCGCGCGGTCGCCGGCGCTACCCCGAAATTGGCCATGCCGTCGCCGGAGACATCGATCACCCGGCGTCCGGCCGGTTCCTGCACGTGCTCGAAGGCGGCGGCGGCGGCAAGCATCGCCGAGCCGATCGCGGTCAGGCCGTGCGAGGTCCGCTCGGTGGCCCGCACCGCAGCGGCGAAGGATGCGGCGGCAGCGCTGTTGGCGATACCGGTCCAGTCGACCGTGACCCTGATCTTGTCGGGATCCGACCATTCGAGCATCAGCGCCTCGATCCCCCCGGGCAGCGCGGCGATGGCGTCGATCAGCTGCGGCGTCTCGAAGGCGCGCGCGATACCCTCATGCTGCAGGGTGTAGCGCTCGGACGACACACTTTCCGAAACATCGATCGCCAGGACCAGCGCGACCGCCGCCGGCTGCGCCGGCGAGGCGCCGGTTATGGCGACAAAGAGAAAGGCAGCTGAGGCGAGCCGCATCGGTCACCACGGCGCGAGGTCAGGGTAGCCGGCGAGCATACCGCCAGCACCTCGGCCCAGCCATAAAGTGTGCAGCCATGTTAAGAGCTGGTCCGGGAGCTAGGTCCGGAGGTGATCCGGGTGTCCCGGCCCGGATCGGCCTCGCCGTGCGAAGCCCGGACCTGGCCATCTGCTATTCAAAAGCCGTGCCAACCAGGGGCGTACCCGACCCGAGCGACGTCGGCGCCATCGCGAGCTAATTCGGCTCGCGGGTCGCGCTGAAGCGGATTCCCGGCCATTCCTCGATCGTGGTGCGCAAATCCCAGGCATTGCGCGCGAGGAAGACCGCGACGCCGTCGTGGTCCTCGGCGAGCGCAGCGCCGTTCCTGGCGCGCAAGCGGTCGAGCTCGGCCGGCTCGGCTTCGAGCCAGCGCGCCGCCTCGTAGGGCGCGGCGTCGAGCCTCGTGGCGAGGCCATATTCGGCCTGGAGCCGCGCCTCCAGAACATCGAGCTGCAGGGCGCCGACGACGCCGATCAGCCAGTCGCTGCCGTCGCCCGGCTTGAACACGCGGGTCACCCCTTCCTCGGCCAGTTGCGTCAGCGCGTGGCGCAAATGCTTCTGCTTCATCGGGTCCTCGATCCGCACCCGGCGCAGGCTCTCCGGCGCGAAACTCGGCAGGCCGGTGACCCGGATCTCGGCCCCCTCGGTCAGCGTGTCGCCGAGGCGCAGGCTGCCGTGATTGGGGATGCCGATGATGTCGCCCGGCCAGGCCTCCTCGGCGAGGTTGCGCTCGCGCGCCAGGAAGAACACCGGGTTCTGCACCGTCATCGGGCGGCCGGTGCGCGAATTCTTCAGCTTCATGCCGCGCTGGAAATGCCCCGAGCACAGCCGCACAAAGGCGATGCGGTCGCGGTGCTGCGGGTCGATATTGGCCTGCACCTTGAACACAAACCCGGCAACCGCCTCTTCTTCGGGCAGCACCGGCCGCGGCCCCGTGGCGTCCGTCGCCGGCTGCGGCCGCGGCGGGGGAGCCAGTTCGCCGACCCCGCGCAACAATTCGCGCACCCCGAAATTGTGCAGCGCGCTGCCGAAGAATACCGGCGTCAGGTGACCTTCCCGGAACGCCGTCAGGGCAAAGGGCGGGCAGAGGCCGCGCGCCATCTCGACCTGTTCGCGCAACGCCGCAAAGGCTTGTGCCGGCAGGCGCTGGGCCAACCCCGGGTCGGCGAGCCCGGTGCAGCGGATCGGCTCGACGACCTGCCCGCCGAGGCCGCGCTCGAACAGCAGCAGCCGATCGCCAAACACATCGTAACTGCCGAGAAAATCGCGGCCCATGCCGATCGGCCAGCTCGCCGGCGTCGCGTCGAGCGCGAGCGTCTGTTCGATTTCGTCGATCAAGTCAAACGGGTCGCGGCTTTCGCGGTCGAGCTTGTTGATGAAGGTGATGATCGGCACGTCGCGCAGCCGGCACACCTCGAACAGCTTTCTTGTCTGCTCCTCGATGCCGCGCGCGGCGTCGATCACCATGATCGCGCTGTCGACCGCGGTCAGCGTGCGATAGGTGTCCTCGCTGAAATCCTGGTGGCCGGGGGTATCGAGCAGGTTGAAGACGAGCCCCTCATGCTCGAAGGTCATCACCGCAGACGACACCGAGATGCCGCGCTCGCGCTCGATCGCCATCCAGTCGGAGCGCGCCCGGCGGCGCTCGCCGCGCGCCTTGACCTCGCCGGCAAGCTGGATCGCGCCGCCGAACAAGAGAAGCTTTTCGGTCAGCGTCGTCTTGCCGGCGTCGGGGTGCGAGATGATCGCGAATGTGCGCCGGCGCGCGATCTCGCGCTCAATCTCGTCTGGGAGCGTGGCCATGGACCCTTGGGCGGAAGCTGCGGGATGGCCGTCTATATGTTGTGCAGGCGGTGCATTTCCAACTCGATAAACCGCATCTCGGCGAACGCCGGGACCCACTGGTCAACCGTCCCGCCGATGGGTGGGTCCCGGCTTTCGCCGGGATGACAATTCAACTTTACGACAACAGCTTCTGCAGGCGTTCGGCGATCGCCTCGGGGGTGCTGTCGGGGGTGAAGGTCGCGGTGAAGCGGCCCTCTGGGTCCATCACATAGATGACCGCGCTGTGGTCCATGTCGTAGCCGCCATCGGCCCGCGGATGCTTGGCATAATAAACGCGATAGTCCTTGGCCGCCTGCGCCACCTCGTCAACGGTGCCGGTCAACGCGACGATCGGGGCGTCGAAGCTTTCGACATAGGCTTTGAGCATTTCGGACGTGTCGCGCTCGGGATCGACCGTGATGAAGACGATCCCGACCGCGTCGCGCTCCTTGCCGAGCCGGCCCAGCGCCAGCGAAAGCTCGTTGAGCGTTGTCGGGCAGGTATCGGGGCAATGGGTGTAGCCAAAAAAGACGAGGTGCCATTTGCCCCGGAGATCGGCATCGCCGAACGGCTTCCCGTTCTGGTCGACGAGATGGAACGGACCGCCGATGACGCTGGCAAGGACGGTCCCGGCGGCGCCTTTCGGGTTGCCGCGATAGGTGAGGAGAAGCGCGCCGGCGGCGAGGACCAGAAGCCCGGCCACGGCGATCACGACAACAATAAAGCGCGGCGCTCCGGTCGGTTTCTCGGGGATACGGGCCATGGCTCGGGCTCGCTCAGCGACCCGCCGGCATCGGCATCGGCGTGCCGCCGCCTGGCCCCATCGACCCGACCTTCTCGACGCCGACCGTGACCTCGCGGGTGCCGGCCTTCTCGAAAGTGAGGGTCAACCGGAAGGATTGGCCGGGAACCAGCGGGCGGGTCAGCCCGAGCAGCATGATATGAATGGCACCCGGATTGAGCGTCACCGTCTGGCCGGCGGGGAGGTCTATCCCGGCCAGCGGGGCCATCTTCATGACCCCGCCTTCCATCGACATGGTATGCAGCCCAGCGCTTTTGGCGACCGGCGTCGATACGCCTGTCAGGCGGTCGGCGGTCGCGGATTGGAGGGTCAGATAGGCGGCGCCGTTCTCCGCATTGCCCGGGGTGGCGCGGGCCCAGGCGTTCTTGACCTCGACCGAGCCGGTCTGCGCCGCGGCGCCGCGGGCGAGCAGCAGTAGCGTGGCGAGGGCAAGCAGTCTCTTCGACATCGCAGTTTCCTCGAACCAGGGCGGCAGCATTAACACGGGGCCAGCCCCGAGCGGAAGGAAAGCCGGTCGAATTGGCCGCGGTGGTGATGACACGGCGACGGCGGTTCACTAAGCTTGGATCATGGATGATCCGGGCTGGCGACGTCCCGTGGGTGATGGCATCCTCGATCTGCGGCAGCCGCCGCGGCGCGCCATCCCGCTTGTCGTCGCCTCGCCGCATAGCGGCGCCGATTATGCCGACGATTTTCTCGCCGCCTCGCGTCTCGATCCGCTGACGCTGCGTCGCTCCGAGGACAGTTTTGTCGACGCGATCTTTGCCGCGGCACCCGATCTTGGGGCCCCGCTGATCGCGGCCCGCTTCCCGCGCGCCTATCTCGACGTCAACCGCGAGGCCTGGGAACTCGATCCGACGATGTTCTCCGACACGCTCCCGAGCTTCGTCAATGTCCGCTCTCCGAGGGTGCGCATGGGGCTCGGCACGATCGCCCGGATCGTCGCCAGCGGCGAGGAGATCTATGCCCGTAAGCTGCGCTTTGCCGAGGCAAGGCAGCGGGTCGATGCGCTCTATCATCCCTATCATCACGCGATGCGGCGTCTGGTCGACGAGACCGAGGCAGCGTTTGGCGGCTATCTCTTGATCGACTGCCATTCGATGCCGTCGGCGGCGAGCGCGGCCGGCGGCCAGGACGGCGCGGACATCGTGCTCGGCGACTGCTATGGGGCCTCCTGTGCGCCGCGCATCGTCGAGGCGGCCCGCGCTTTTCTCGCGCAGAAAAATTTTGCGGTCGTGCTCAATGCGCCCTATGCCGGCGGGTTCACGACCGGTCATTACGGCAACCCGCGACGCGGCCGCCATGCCTTGCAGATCGAGATCAACCGGGCGCTCTACATGGATGAGCGCCGCTACCGGTTGAAGCCGGGGTTCGAGCGCCTGAAGGCGGAAATGACCGGGCTGATCGCGCATCTCGGGCCTGTCATGCTGGAGTGCCTGACCAAGCCAGACCGAGCTGCCGCCGAGTAATTTAGAGCGGGCCGCCCGGCGCTCGACCGCTGCCGGTGATTGACGCACCGCGCCGGCGTTCATACCTGCAGGACGGACGGCGCGGAGCGCGCGATGGACGACATCCAGGATTATGCGATCGAGCAGCGCTGGTCGGACTACAGCGAGGACGAGCACGCGATCTGGCGGCTTTTGTTTGACCGCCAGCAGCGCCTGCTGGTCGGCCGCGCCTGCGGCGACTATCTCGACGGGCTGCGAGCCCTGGGCGTCGCCGCCTCAGGGATCCCCGATTTTTGCCGGCTCAGCGATCTGCTCGACGACGCCACCGGGTGGCGCATCACGGCTGTGCCGGGCATCGTCCCGGACGAATTGTTTTTCGCGCTCCTCGCGCGCCGCCGTTTCCCCTCGACCTGCTTCATCAGGCGCCGCGACCAGCTCGACTATCTCGAGGAGCCCGATGTCTTCCACGACATCTGCGGCCACGTCCCGATGCTGATGAACCCGGTTTTTGCCGACTACATGCAGGCCTATGGCGAAGGCGGGCTCAAGGCGCTGCGGCTCGGCCATCTGAAGGAGCTCGCCCGGCTTTATTGGTACACCGTCGAGTTCGGGCTGATCGCGACACCAGAGGGCCTTCGCATTTACGGCTCGGGGATCCTCTCGTCGGCGGGCGAATCGGTCTATTGCCTCGATGACCCGCACCCGCATCGGCTGCATTTCGATCTGCGCCGGGTGATGCGCACCCGGTACCACGTCGACCGCTATCAGCAGACCTATTTCGTGATCGACGATTTCGCGGAGTTGTTCGCCGCGACGCGCCCCGATTTCGCACCAATCTACCGCGAGATCGCGGCGTTGCCGGAGATTGCCGCGCATGCCGTGCTGCCCGGAGAGCGAGAGAGGCGAGCATTCGCCGGCGCAAAAAAGAAGGGCCGCGCGTGAGCACGGCCCGAGTTTAGGGAGGAAACGCCTAGAAGACGTACGGCACGACCAAACCATGGCGCATACCGCACCGCACAATCTAGTGACGGGTCGGGCGAAGTCAACCCCTTTGCGGAAAACCATTGGCAGGCTCGGATATTTCTCATAGCTCGGCCAATCCCGACCACATGCCATTGTGTGCGCCGCACAAGGAAGGGTGCGGCCATTTCAGGGAGGTCGCTCGGTGAACGTCTCGCCGGAAATAGCACATGCCAGCGTCACGACTTGGCTCGTCGGCGATGTCGGCGCGACCAACGCCCGCTTCGGGCTGGTCTCGCCTGACGGTGCGGTGCTGCATTCCAACACCTACGCCTGCGCCGATTTTGCCGAGATCGGTGCGGCGATCGATGCCTATTTGGCCACAAGCGGTGAACTTCCGATGCCGGGCCTCGGAGCGCTGGCGATCGCCGCGCCAATCACCGGCGACCAGATCCGGATGACCAACCATCCCTGGAGCTTTTCAGTGGCCGCGCTGCGCGACCGGCTAGGCTTCGAGCGGCTCCTGGCGATCAACGATTTTACCGCGGTGGCGCTGGCGTTGCCGCGCCTTTCGGCGGGCGACCGGATGCCGGTCGGCGACGGCGCGCCAGTTGCGGGGCAGCCGCTCGCGGTGCTCGGCCCCGGCTCAGGTTTGGGTGTTTCGGGTTTGATCCCAGCCAGGTCGGGCTGGGTCCCGGTGGCCGGCGAGGGCGGCCATGCGACGATGGCCCCGGCGAACGAGCGCGAGAGCGCGGTGCTCGCGCTGATGCGCGGGCATTTCGACCATGTCTCGGCCGAGCGCTGTCTGTCGGGCCCAGGCCTCGTCAATCTCTACAACAGCCTGGCTGCGCTCGATCGCGTGCCGGCCGCGTCCTATAGCGCGGCCCAGATCACCGACCCCGAAACCGGCGCGAAAGACCCGCTGTGCCGCGAGGCGACAGCGATGTTCTGCGCAATGCTCGGGACATTCGCCGGCGATCTCGCCCTCACCCTCGGGGCGCGGGGCGGCGTCTACATCGCCGGCGGCATCGTGCCGCGGCTCGGCGCCCGCTTTGCCGAAAGCGGGTTCCGCCAGCGGTTCGAAGCCCACGGCCGGATGGGCGCTCTTCTGGCGGCGGTACCGAGTTATGTCGTGACCCATCCTCTGCCGGCGTTGCTCGGCTGCGCCGCCGCGCTTGCCGCGGCGTAGTCGGCAGGGGGACAGCAAATCGGCGTGGTGCTTATGCCGTCCTCGTACGCCGACGCTTCAATTTCGGCGACTTGGGCGGCAGGGTCCTGACAAAGGCGACACCGAGCTCGAGCCAGTCCCGCAGCGCCCGCTCGTCGCGCGGCGGCGGATCGACGAAGACGTAGCCCTCCATCAACCGCCCCGACATCTCCATGGCTCTTGTGCCGGGCCGGGTCAGCGCCTGCGGCTGCTGGTCCTTACCGACGCGAACGAGAAGGCCGCGCCGCGACGTCCCGGCGACCATGTTTCCGTTCAGCATAAAGCACAGCCCGCCGAACATTTTCACCTCCCGCACCGCGCCGGCCCCTTCGAGGGCGCCGCGGATGCGGTCAGCGAGTTTTTCGTCGTAGGCCATCGACGCGCGGTCCTTGAGCCCGGGCACGATTGCTTCTACGAGATCGCGGGATCGCATTCAAGCGGCCGGGTGCCGCGTGAAAGCAGCCTGAAGAAGCGAGCGGGTTGACCCCCAAGCGGCACTCGATCGCCCTTCCGCCAGACGCCGCTGTCTTTGCATCGGCTGAGGCGTTTGCGTATGATTCAACGACGCAAACGAGACAGGCGCTCTCGCCGTCGGGCGGCCGCGCCGGTACCGATTACGAGGAGGCTCGCCGATGTTCTTGCGCAATTGCTGGTATGTCGCGGGCTGGAGCCAGGATTTTGCCGATGGCGCCGTCGTCTGCCGCACGATGCTGGACGAGCCCATCGCGTTGTATCGCAAAGGCGATGGCGGCATCGTGGCGCTGGAGGATCGCTGCGTTCACCGACTCGCGCCGCTGTCGCGCGGGCGCATCGAGGGCGACGACCTGCGGTGCATGTATCACGGGCTCAAATTCGCGCCGTCTGGGCGTTGCATCGAGGTTCCCGGCCAAAGCGTGATCCCCCCGAAGGCCGCGGTCCGCTCCTATCCCGCGGTCGAGCTGGATTGCTGGATCTGGCTGTGGATGGGCGATCCGGCCCTCGCCGATGCGGCGCTGATCCCACGCGCCCTGAAGCACGGCGATCCGGATTGGCACATGCAGACCGGCCAGCTCGGGTACGACGCCAACTACCAGCTGGTAAACGACAATCTGCTGGACCTGTCGCACCTCAGCTACGTGCACGAGAACACCCTCGGCCGCAACAGCATGAGCTGGGGCGAGAGCCGGCCAATGATCACGCCGATCGAGCGCGGCTTGCGCATCTCGCGCTGGGTCGTCGACAACCCGGCGCCCGGCTATCTCGACCTGCCTCCCGGCACCCGCACCGACATGTGGGCATCCTACGACTACATGGTTCCCGGCGTATTCCTGCTCGCGACGCAGTCGTTCCCGCCGGGCACCGCCGCCGCGTGCGACATGAAGGCGCCATCCTGCGAGCCGCTGTGGCGATCGCTGACCTCGCAGGCGGTGACCCCGATCACCGAGCACCAGACGATCTATTACTATTCGGGGTGCCTGCCGCGGAGCTACGCGAGCGAGGAAAATTCGCGACACCAGATCGCCGTCTTCGAGAAGGCCTTCGCCGAAGACAACGCGATGATCGAGGCACAGCAGCGCGTCATCGACCGCACGCCGCAGCCGGCGATGCTGGGGACGTCGTCGGACAACGCGCTCAATCAATTTCGCCGCTTGATGGCCGCCCTGATCGACGCGGAACGACCGAAGGCACGCGAAGAGCACAGCGTTTTGGCTGCGAAGTAGGAGGCGGCCATGGAGTTCCGACAATTCGGACGAACCAGGCTGAGGGTTTCGGCGCTCGGTTTCGGGTGTTGGGAAATCGGCGGCACCTATGGCCGCATCGAGGAGGCGGAGTTCCGGCGCGCGGTCGCGCAGGCGGTCGACAACGGCATCACCTGCTTCGACACGGCCGAGGCCTATGGCATGGGCGTCTCCGAAGAGGCGCTGGCGCGGGCGCTCGCCGGCCGCCGCAACGATGTCGTCATCGCAACCAAATTCGGCGTCGGCTACGAGGAGATGCCGAACCGCCGCGACAGCAGCCGGGAGCGCGTCCTCGCCTCAATCGACAACAGCCTGCAGCGGCTGCGCACCGATCATGTCGACATCTATCTCGTGCATTGGCCTGATCCCGACACACCGCTCGACGAGACGATGCGCGCGCTCGACGAGGTCGTGCGGCAGGGGAAAGCGCGCTACGTCGGCGTGTCGAACTTCCGCCTGGCGCAGATCGAGGAGGCAATGCAACTGCGCCGCATCGATGTCGTGCAATATGCGTGGAACATGTTCGACCGCCGCATGCAGGCCGAGATCTTCCCCTATTGCGAAGCGCAGCAGGTCGCCGTCATGGCCTACGGCTCGCTGGCCTACGGCATGCTGAGCGGCACGTTTCACCCCGGCATGTCATTCGACGAAAACGACTGGCGCTCGCGCGGCGGCAATCTCGGCAACCTCAACCTGTTCCGCACCCTGTTCGGCCCCGAGCATTTCCCGCATAACCTCGCGGCGGTCGAGGAGCTGAAGGGCTTGGCTGCCAAATACGGCAAGACCCTTCCGCAATTTGCGCTGCGCTGGACGCTCAGCAACCCGGTCGTCGGCACGGCGTTGGTCGGTTTCCGCACACCTGCCGAGGTCACCGAAAATCTGGGCGCCCTTGGCTGGGAAATCAGCAACGCCGACATGGCTGAGATCGACGCTATTCTCGCCCGCCGCGGTGCGGTGACCGTGCCGCCCGGCTGGCTCGAAGACTGAACCATTTGGACGAGAGGCAGACCTGATGAACGCACCGCTCGATGCCGCGTTTGACGATGAGGTCGCGACCATCCCGCTGGATGCGTTCGACGTCAGCGACCCGCTGCTGTACCAGGAAGACCGCTGGTACCCGTATTTCGCCCGACTGCGGCGCGAGGACCCGGTGCATTACTGCCCGGCCAGCCAATACGGCCCGTACTGGTCGGTGACCAAGTACAAGGACATCATGCAAGTCGAGATCAACCACCAAGTCTATTCGTCGGACGCCGCGATCTCGATCCTCGACCCGCCGAAGGGCCTGGAGCGGCAGAGCTTTATCGCGATGGACCCGCCCAAGCACGATGAGCAGCGGATGGTCGTCAGCCCGGCCGTGGCACCGGGCAACCTAGCCAATATGGAGGGGCTGATCCGCGAGCGAACCGGCCGCGTGCTCGACGGATTGCCGCGCGGCGAAATCTTCGACTGGGTCGACCTTGTGTCGATCGAATTGACGACGATGATGTTGGCGACTTTGTTCGATTATCCGTGGGAGGAACGGCGGCAGCTGACCTACTGGTCCGATGTCGTGATCGCCAATGTCGACGCCCCCGACTCGCCGGTCCACTCGGAAGAGGAAAAATTTGCAGAGCTGACCAAGATGACCGAGGCGCTCGGCAAATTGTTCGCCGAACGGGCCAAGCAGCCGCCAAAATTCGACCTGTTGTCGATGCTGGCGCACAACCGGACGACGGCGGAGATGCCGTTCCGCGAATTCATGGGCAATCTGTCATTGCTGATCGTCGGCGGCAACGACACGACCCGCAACTCGATGACCGGCGGGTTGATGGCGCTCAACGAGCATCCCGCCGAATACCAGAAATTGCGCGACAATCCGGGCCTGATCACCAGCCTGGTGCCCGAGATCATCCGCTGGGTGGCGCCGGTCATTCACATGCGGCGCACTGCCTTGGCCGACGCCGAACTCGGCGGCAAGCAGATCAAGAAGGGCGACAAGGTCGTCCTGTGGTACGTCTCCGGCAACCGCGACCCCGAGGCGATCGAGGATCCAGACAAATTCATCATCGACCGGCCCCGTCCGCGCCAGCATCTGTCGTTCGGTTTCGGCATCCACCGCTGCGTCGGCAACCGCCTCGCCGAATTGCAGTTGCGCATCCTCTGGGAAGAGATCCTGAAGCGATACCCGGTGATCGAGGTGGTCGGCCCCGCCCGCCGGGTCTATTCCAACTTCATCCACGGCATCCGATCATTGCCGGTGCGCATCGCCGCCTGAGGAGGCACAGCCATGCCCGTTCAACGTTTAGCGCCGATGACCAAGGATTTCGCCACCTTCGATTGCGACGCACACGTCACCGAGCCGCCGCTGATCTGGGAGCGCGCCAAGGACTTCCTCACCCGCGACGAGCTCGACGCCCTGAAGCGGACGATCTGGTGGGATGCCGACAGCCGGCTCCTGATCGTCAACGGCCGCGCCGGGATCGGCCTCGGCTCGCCGCGCAAGGGCGGCATTCCTGGCACAATGCGGGTCATCACGAATGCCGGCCCCGGGGTCAAGCACGACATCCAGCGCGCGCTCAACGTGCGCAATCTCAACCCGAAGACGGCGCTGACCCAGGAGCAAGTCGCCTATCTCGATCACGCCGGCTCGTACGAACCGCAGCCGCGCCTCAAGGACATGGATGTCCAGGGCATCGACCAGGTCATGGTCATCCCGACCGAGATCGACATCTATCCCTGGCTGGAGGACGCGCTCGGCGCCAAAGCCTGCTGCCGCGCCTACAACGAATGGGCCTACGAATACACGCGGGCCGATCCGGAACGGCTGTTCTTCGCCGCGCTCATTCCGATGCAGCATCCCGATTACGCGGTCGAGGAGATCCGGCGGGTAGCGGCGCTGGGCTGCCGGGTGGCGCTGGTCCGTCCGATGGACGCGCTGGGCAATTACCCGCTGCAACCGAAATACGAGCCGGTATGGGACGCGCTGGAGGAGACCGGCATGGTCTACGGGATGCACCCGTTCCCGGCCTTCGGCAGCTCGAAGCCCTTCGGCTATAGCGAGCAATATTCCGGCGCCGAATTGATCCGCCGCACGATCGCGACTGCTGGCCTGCCGCACTCCTTTCTGTCGAACGTGCAGAATTTCCAAGCCGAGGCCGCGCTGTGGGTAACGATGGTGCTGATGTCCGGCTTCTTCGACCGGCACCCGAAAATCAACGCCGCGGTGTTCGAAGCCTCGTCCACCTGGCTCAGCTTCCTGATCGACGAGTGCGACAAGGCCTACCGCCTTTACCGCAACGAGCGGCAATTGCCCCCGTTGAAGCACCTGCCGAGCGAGACCTTCTTCGAGCATTGCATGACGGGCTTCGAGGGCGACGAGGCGCCGCCGGCGCGCCTCCCGGAGTTCTACGGCGACATCCTGTGCTGGTCGTCCGACGTCTATCATCATGATGGCGACGACGCCTGGCGGGCGATCGAGACGATGCAGAAATACGGGTTGCCCAAGGAGGACCAGGCCAAGTTCCTCGGGGCCAACGCCCGCCGCCTCTACAAGGTGCAGGCGCCGGCAAGGATCATCCGCGAGCGGGTCACCGAGATCGAGCGGCCGGACTGGTGGCCGACCGAGGAGGAAGTCCGCGCCTCGTTGCGCCCGGAGGCGGCGGTCACTCGGAGTTAGGCCAAGTCCTGCCGGGTAGGCTCGTTGGGGCCGTGCGACGCGATGTGCTGGAGGGGTGAATGACGACAAAGGACTTCGCGGTGTTCGACAGCGACAGCCATGTCGTCGAGCCGCCGGCATTGTGGGACAAATATCTCGACCCGGAATACCGCACGCTCGGCAAGCATGCGTTGTGGCGCCAGGAAGGGCGGACCGCCTCCTACCTGAAGGTCAATGGCGAGATTTTCCGCGACAGGGGAAACCTGAATTTGCCGCGGCATGCGCTGTGGCGGCCGGGGATGACCTGGGACGAAATCGGCGAACTGGACCCGCACACCCGCCATCCGATGACCGAGGGCGCCTCGGACCCGCAGGCCCGCCTAGCCGACATGGACGCGATGGGCGTCGACCAGACGCTGCTCTATCCGACGTGGTTCGCCGAGGGGTATTCTCTGGTGCGCGATCCGGACGTGGCGTACGCGCTGGCCCGCGCCTACAACGACTGGATCGCCGACTTCTGCAAGGCGGCGCCGAACCGGCTGTTCGCCGCCGCGATCCTGCCCTTGCAGAACATGGATTTCGCGCTGGAGGAACTGGGACGGGTGGCGCGGCTGCCGTCATTCCGCGCCATTTTCATTCGACCGATGTTCGTCGAAGACCGGTATCTAAATCACCCCTATTACGACCCGCTCTGGGCGGAGCTGGAGCGGCTCGGCATCACTGCGGCGGTGCATGCGACCCCGGGCCTGTGGAACCCGGAATGGACCTCGCACGGCCCATTCTTCGAAAAAATCAAGGATCGGCTGGTCCAGCCGGCGGCTCCGGGCGGGGGTGGCGGGCCGTTCGCCGGGGGCGGCGGTGGCGCAACCCAGACGACCACGTTTACCGGCGCGACACCGCTTGGTCACCCGCTGGCGCCGATTCTGGCCAATTGGCTCGACAACCACATGTTCGTCGCCTCGACCCTGGTCGGATTTACGGTGATGGAACGCTACCCGGCGATGAGAGTCGTCGTTGCCCACGGCAAGGCCTCCTGGATGGAAGAGGTCCTCGAAAAAATGGAGGCCTCGACCCGGGTCATCCCGCTCCTGCATCACTATCCGGTCAGCACCGAGCCCGAAGAAACCTGGGAGCACGGCAACGTCATGCTCGGGTTCGATGCCGAGGAGCGGCTGATCCAGAAACTGCCGGAGGATTTCGCCGCCAAAGTCGTATGGGGGTCGCGCTATCCGCACCATGATGCGACAAGCGCCTGGGACGCGCTGGCCCGTTTGCGCGGCGCCAATGTACCCGAGCCGCTGATTGCCCGCATGATGGGCGGCAATGCGGCCCGGCAATTCGCTGTCGAGCCGGTTCGCGAAGAGGCCGCGTAACTTTCAGACCATGCCGGCCGCACCTCGCAGCGCCCAAGCGTACGCTGCGAGTAAGGGGCAACGACGGGTTTCCGCACCCGAACGGCTGTTTGCCGTGTTTGCAACCGAACCGCTCACGCCGACCCACCCTGCGATCGCCGTCCTGGGCCCGCGGTTATCTGCGGGCTGCGTGAAACGAACGGCATGACATTTGGCAATAGCCCCCTTTTCGTAACGGCAAGGCTCGGTAAACGAGCGGCGCGAACAGGAGAGGTACGCTATGGCGATCGCCGAGACAGCTCAGCTTCCGTGGTGGAAGGAGCCCACAAAGGATCAATGGCTGGCCTGGGTGGCGGCCTGGTTGGGCTGGGCGCTGGACGCGTTCGATTTCACGATCTTCCTGCTGATCATGTTGCCGATCTCGCAGGAGTTCAATGTTCCTCTGACCGCCGTCACCATCGTATTCACGTTGACGCTGTGGATGCGCCTGGTGGGGGCAACCGCGGCCGGCTGGTTTGCCGACCGGATGGGGCGTAAGACGCCGCTGATGATCTCGATCGCTTGGTATTCGGTCTGCAACTTTATTGCGGGCTTTTCGCCGACCTTCGTGTTTCTGCTCGTGTCCCGTACCCTCCTCGGCATCGGCATGGGAGCGGAATGGCCGGCCGGTGCGGCCTTGGCGATGGAGAGCTGGCCGATCCGCTCGCGCGGGTTTATGGGCGGGGTTCTGCAATCATCGTGGGGCCTCGGCGCGCTGCTGTCGAGCGCTGCCTATGGCCTGTTGTACGATTCGATCGGCTGGCGCGGCCTGCTGTGGATGGGCATCCTGCCGGCGCTGTTGATTGTCTATATCCGGTTCTTTGTCAAAGAGCCGGAAACCTGGGTCGAAAACCGGCGGCTGCAACGTACCCAGCGCCGCGAGGTTCGCACACCGCTGTTCAGCATCTTTAAGCGAGCCATGCTCGGCAACACGCTAACCGCGTGCTGGTGGATGGCCAGCGCCTTTGTCGTCGGCTACTCGATCGGCGCCCTTTTCCCGACCTATCTGCAAAAGGATCTGGGCCTCAGCCCCGGATTGGTTGCGCTGCCGGTGATGCTCCAGAGCCTGGTGTTTTTTCTGTCGGGTACGCTCTGGGGCTGGCTGGCAGACCGCATCGGCCGCCGCTGGGCAATTATCATCCCGGCCTTGCTGACGATTCCCGTCGCGCCGGCTTATCTCCTCACTCACGATTACTCGATGATCGTGGTGTTCTTCGCCTTGCAGGGCGCGTTCGGCGCCGGCGGCATGCACGTGCAGTATCCGGCTTATCTCGCCGAACGATTCCCGACCGAAGTACGCGCGACTGCGAGCGGTTTTGTCTATCACCAGGGAGCGATTTTTGGCGGCTTGGTTGGACCCGTCCTCGCCTACTTGGCCACCGACTGGCATATGGGGTTCGCGGTCCCGATGCTGATCGGAACCACGGTTCGGGTGTGTGAGCCTCGTCGTCGCGATATTGTATAGCCCGGAGACCCGGGGTAAGGTTCTCCAGGCTGAGTTGTCTCTGGCCTGATCAGGGTGGACCGGCCGTTTGTCGGTCTGTTCGCGCCGCACGGCGCCGATCAGCCGGGCGGTGCTCGCCTCGTTCGGGCGGATGTGCCTCGCAAACACATGATATAATTGGTAGGCCCGGCAGGACTCGAACCTGCGACAACGCCGTTATGAGCGGCGCGTTCTAACCAGCTGAACTACGGGCCCACTGCCCCTACAACCATCATGGCCGGGCTTGACCCTGCCATCCAGTTCTCCCGTTCGGCCGGAGGCATTTACCACGGGAATCCCCGGGCTTAGCCCGGGCATGACCATTAGAGGGCTGACCTGAACCCGCCCCGCCTCACGTATCCAAAAAGCTGCGCAATTTGCGCGAGCGGCTCGGGTGCTTCAATTTCCGGAGCGCCTTCGCCTCTATCTGGCGGATGCGCTCGCGGGTCACCGAGAATTGCTGGCCGACCTCTTCCAATGTGTGGTCGGTATTCATGCCGATGCCGAAGCGCATGCGCAGGACGCGTTCCTCGCGCGCGGTCAGCGAGGCGAGGACGCGCGTCGTCGTCTCGCGCAGATTGGCCTGGATCGCCGCGTCCAGCGGCAGCACCGCGTTCTTGTCCTCGATGAAATCGCCGAGGTGGCTGTCCTCCTCGTCGCCGATCGGCGTTTCGAGGCTGATCGGCTCCTTGGCGATCTTCAAAACCTTGCGCACCTTTTCCAAGGGCATCGCCAGCTTATCGGCAAGCTCTTCGGGGGTCGGCTCGCGGCCGATCTCGTGCAGCATCTGGCGCGAGGTGCGCACCAGCTTGTTGATCGTCTCGATCATGTGTACCGGGATGCGGATCGTGCGCGCCTGATCGGCGATCGAGCGGGTGATCGCCTGGCGGATCCACCAGGTGGCATAGGTCGAGAATTTGTAGCCGCGGCGGTACTCGAATTTGTCGACCGCCTTCATCAGCCCGATATTGCCCTCCTGGATCAGGTCGAGAAACTGCAGGCCGCGGTTGGTGTATTTCTTGGCGATCGAGATGACGAGCCGCAGATTGGCCTCGACCATCTCCTTTTTGGCGCGGCTCGCCTCGCGCTCGCCACGCTGCACGGTCTGCACAACGCGGCGGAATTCCGCGATCGGCAATTTGGCTTCGCCGGCGATACGTGCGACTGCAGCCCGGTGCTTGGCGACATCCTCGCAATGGAACTCGACCAGCCGTGTCCAGCCGCGACCCGGCAGCGCCCCGGTGCGCTCCAACCAGTCCGCCGCGAGCTCGTCGCCGATATAATGGGGCAGAAACTCGCCGCGCCTGATCCCGCTGGCCTCGGCAAGCCGCAACAGCCGGCCCTCTTCGGTAACCAGGCGGCGATTGAGGTCATAGAGCTGTTCGACGAGGTGCTCGATCCGGGTGTTGCTGAAACGCACCCGCTTTAAGAACTCGATGATTTCCGCTTTAAGCTTGTCGTAGCGGCGCTCGGTAACCCGCGGCAACGCAGTGCCCTTGATCAGTGCGGTAATCCGCTGGTCCTGGACCTTGTGGATTTTCTTGTGCGCTGTGGCAATCGCGTCGAAGATCGCCACCATGCTCGGCGTCAGTTGCGCTTCCATCGCGGCCAGCGAAATCGAGCTTTCCTCGCCCTCGCCGTCCTCGCCTTCGGCGTCGCCCTCGCCCTCGGCGGCCGGCTCCCCGCCCTCGGCCGCCTCCTCGCCCTCGGCCGCCTCCTCGCCCTCGCCCTCGGCGGCCTCGGCGGCCTCCGCCGCCTTGAGCATCGCCGCCTCGGCCTCGTCGAGGATGGCGTTGCCGTAGGTTGCGTCGAGATCGATGATGTCGCGCAGCAGCATCTTGTTTTCGTTGAGCGCGTCGCGCCAACCCAGCAGCGCGCGCACGGTCAGCGGGCTCTCGCAGATGCCGCCGATCATCATATCGCGGCCGGCCTCGATGCGCTTGGCGATGGCGATCTCGCCCTCGCGCGACAACAGCTCGACCGAGCCCATCTCGCGCAGATACATGCGCACGGGGTCGTCGGTACGGCCGATATCGTCGTCATCGACATTGCCGCGCACTTCGCTTTCGCCATCCTCGGCCTCGGCCTCGGCGGGCTCTTCGCTCTCCTCGCTCTCGATGACGTTGATGCCGAGCTCGGACAGCATCGTCATCGTGTCCTCGATCTGCTCGGACGACACCTGGTCCTGCGGCAATGCGGCGTTCAACTCGTCATAGGTCAGGTAGCCGCGCTCCTTGCCGCGCAGCACCATCTTCTTGATGGCAAGGGCTATCGTGTCGAGGAGCGGGGTTTCGGCCGCATCCTCACGGGTTTCAGCCGTATCTGCCGCAGTCGCCGCTTTGCTCGCCATTCCGTCGTCCCTTTACTGGATCACCACACCGATGGACATCCCGGCGGCCTCCGAATGGCCCCTTCGATGCCCCTCTACCCTATGTCGTCGTCCGCTGTCCCTGGCAGGCCCCCTAAGAATCCCTCCCGCCAATCGGGCCATCCTGAAGCTCGCGCTCCTTCAGGGCGGTCAGCTTTTGCGAGCTTTCGACCGAGGGATCTGCCGCAAAGGCATGTTTCGCCGCATCGACGTCGCTCGGACCGCCGCGTGCATGCAGAAGCTGAAGCGTCTCGGTTAGGCCTGATCTAATCACCTCGGGATCGTCTCCTCCGCGCGCGGCAAACCCTGCGTGTCTTGCGACGGTGATCGTCAAAGTGCCGAGAATTTCTGCGTGGCCGCAAAGAGCTAAGTGTTGCTGAAGCGCGCTGGCGTCAACCCCCGGATTGGCGTGTACGATCTCTAGAATCGCGTGCCTGAGGCTGTCAAGCTCCGGCTCGGGAACATCGATCGCGGCAATCTCCTCGATCCATTCCTCGATCAGCCCAGGCCAACGGACGAACACGCCGAGAAAAACCTCGCGATTGCGCCGTCCGGGTGAGCGCGGCGGCGGAGGCGGCGGACCGTCGCGCCCTCGGCCTTGCGCCGGGACCGCAGCGCGTCGCGATCCCCGGGTCAAGCCTGGGGAGGGCTGGCCGGGCCGCGCGAGCCGGCCCAGCTGGAACAAGCGATCGCGCAAAAACCGGCGGTATTCGTGCTGCACAGCGCGATCGGCGATCAACCCGGCCTGCGCCATAAGCCGGCGCTCGAGATCGGCGCGCCGCTCCGGCGTATCAATCGGGCGGGCCGCCAGTTCGCTCTGCCACAGCGTCTCCGAGAGCGGTCGCGCCGCCGCGAGCATCGCGGCAAAGCTCGATCCTCCTGCGCCACGGATCAGCGAATCCGGATCCTCGCCCGGCGGCAGCGTCACAAAGCGCAGGCTGCGGCCCGGCTGCAGCACCGGCAGAGCGCGATCGAGTGCGCGCCGCGCGGCGCTCTGTCCGGCCGTATCGCCGTCGAAGCACAGCACCGGCTCGGGCGAGAGCCGCCACAACTCATGCAGCTGCATCTCGGTCAGAGCAGTGCCGAGCGGCGCCACCGCGGTCGCGAACCCGGCGCGATGCAGCGCGATCACGTCCATGTAGCCCTCGACGACAATTACCGCCGTCCCGGCTTCCGCCCGGTTTGTGTCGCGCAAGTCTTGCTGCGCGAGGGCGGTTCGCGCCGCCGCCCAGGCATAGAGCACCCGGCCCTTCTCGAAGACCGGCGTGTCGGGTGAGTTGAGATATTTCGGCTGGCCGTCGCCAATGGTCCGGCCGCCGAAGGCGATGACCCGACCGGCGCGGTCGCCGATCGGAAACATCACCCGGTCGCGAAAATAATCGTAGGGGCTGCCGCCGTCCTCGGGGATGCGCAAGAGACCGGCCTCGCGCAGCAGCGGCTCCGGGTATTCCTTGCCGAGAGCGCGGCACAACGCCTGCCGGTCGTCACCGGCCCAGCCGAGGCGGAAGCGCCGGATCGTCTCCTCGTCGAGGCCGCGCGCCGTCAGGTAATCGCGGGCGCGGGCACCCGCGGGAGACCGTAGCTGCGCCTCATAGAACTGGGCGGCGGCGGCGAGCGCCTCGAACAGCGTCTTCTGCCGCTGCGCCCGCTCGCGGTCCTGCGGGGTTTGCTGCGGTACCGCAAGCCCGGCCTCGCCGGCCAGCCGCTCGACCGCCTCGATGAAATCGAGATTGTCGGCGCGCATGACAAAGCCGATCGCATCGCCGTGCGCGCCGCAGCCAAAGCAATGAAAGAATCCCTTGTCCTCGACGACATAGAAGGACGGTGTCTTCTCGTTGTGAAATGGGCACAGACCTCGGTGTTCGCGACCGCTGCGGGTCAGCCGAACGCGCCGTCCGACCAAATCCGCGAGCGGGATCCGGCTGCGCAGCTCGTCGAGAAACCCGGGCGGAAAGGCCATTGCCTACACTACCGTCATTGCGAGGAGTGGAGCGACGCGGCAATCCCCTCGGAATGGAGACCCCGTTGGAGGGAGATTGCTTCGCTTCGCTCGCAATGACGCCCCCTACCCCAGCAGCTGCTTCACCACCGCGCCGGCTCGGGCGAGGTCGATGACGCCGGCGTGGCGCTCGCGCAAGGCCGCCATCACGCGGCCCATATCCCTGGGCCCGGCGGCCCCGGTGTCGGCGATGGCGGCCTTCGCCGCGGCGGCGATCTCGTCATCGCTCATTTGGCGCGGCAGAAAGCTCTCGATAATCGCGATCTCGGCCTCTTCCTGCTCCGCCAGCTCGGGACGGTTGCCCTGGCGGTAGAGCGCGATCGATTCGCGGCGTTGCTTCACCATGCCCTGCAGCATGCGCAGGATCTCGGGGTCGGCGATGCCAGAGGGATTGCCGGCGCCGCGAGCGGCGACGTCGCGCTCTTTCAGGCCGGCAAGGACAAGGCGCACCGTCGACAGCGTGCGGGTGTCCTTTGCCCGTATTGCCGCTTTTAGCCGCTCGGTGAATGCCTGGCGCAGCATTCGATCCCCCCGGATTGGCCGCCTGCCCTCAGCCTACCCGGTTTGGCGCGCCGCGGCAATTTCGCCGGGTATATTTCTAAGTATTTGGAAAAACACGGAGTTCTCTGGCAGGTGGGTTGACAAGATCACGGTAGAGCGTATGTTCGGACCACCCCTCTGGGACATAGCTTCGATGGACGATCCGCCCGCGGTCAGGCCCTCGCCGCGACCGCCCGACTGCAACGCGGCCCTGGTCCTGGCGGACGGCACGGTATTCTGGGGGCGCGGCATCGGGGAGGCGGGATCAGCGGTCGGCGAAGTCTGCTTCAACACCGCGATCACCGGGTATCAGGAAATTTTGACCGATCCGTCTTATGCCGGGCAGATCATCACCTTTACCTTTCCGCATATCGGCAATGTCGGGACCAACCGCGAAGATATCGAGACGGCGACACCGGCCGCTCGCGGTCTCGTCGTGCGGACCGCGCCGACCGAGCCCGCTAATTACCGCGCCGAGCAATCGCTCGATGCCTGGCTCAAATCGCGCGGCATCGTCGGGCTCTGCGGCGTCGACACCCGGCGGTTGACTCGGCTGATCCGCGACCGGGGTGCGCCCAATGGAGTGATCGGCTATGCCCCCGAGGGCCGGCTCGACATCGGCGGGATGCGCGATGAGGCGCTGGCCTGGCCCGGGCTTGAAGGGATGGATCTCGCCCGCGAAGTCACCTGCGGTCAGAGCTACGAATGGCGCGAGACGGTATGGCAGCATGGAAGCGGCTACGGCCATCAGGACGCCCCGCGCTTTCATGTCGTCGCCGTCGATTACGGCGCCAAGCGCAATATCCTGCGGATGCTCGCCACGCATGGCTGCCGCGTCACCGTGGTGCCCGCGACGGCGTCGAGCGAAGACATCCTGCGGCACCAGCCCGACGGCATCTTTCTGTCGAACGGGCCGGGCGATCCGGCGGCGACCGGCGAGTATGCGGTGCCGGTGCTGCGCGAGCTGATCGCGAGCGGCAAGCCGATCTTCGGCATCTGCCTCGGCCATCAGATGCTGGCGCTGGCGCTGGGCGGGCGGACCCGCAAGATGGCGCGCGGCCACCGCGGCGCCAACCACCCGGTCAAGGACGAGGCGACCGGCAAGGTCGAGATCACCAGCCAGAACCACGGCTTTGTCGTCGATCCCGCAAGCCTGCCGGCCGGGATCGAGCCGACCCATATCTCGCTCTTCGACACGACCAATGAGGGGTTGCGCCTCAAAGGACTGCCGGTCTTTTCGGTGCAGCACCACCCCGAAGCGAGCCCCGGTCCGCAGGACAGCCACCATCTGTTCGAACGCTTCGTCGATCTGATGAAGGCGGCGACGTAAAATAATGTCGGCGTCGCGCTTACCCCCGATTGTCATCCCGGCGCTGGCCGGGATTCATTTATCGTCCCGCGAGTTTTTAGCCGGGTCGCACGAGCGCCGAGGCCCTCCTGCAAAAGGGAGCGTAACCGCATCAGGGGTCCCGGCTTTCGCCGGGATGGCAGTGGAGATGCGGCGTGCCTAAGCGCACCGACATCCGCAGCATCCTGATCATCGGGGCCGGGCCGATCGTGATCGGGCAGGCCTGCGAGTTCGATTATTCCGGCGCCCAAGCATGCAAGGCGCTGAAGGCCGAGGGCTACCGGATCGTGCTGGTCAATTCGAACCCGGCGACGATCATGACCGATCCCGATCTGGCCGACGCCACCTACATCGAGCCGATTACGCCCGACATGGTCGAACAGATCATCGCCCGCGAGCGCGCAGGGGGACACTCAATCGATGCGCTGTTGCCGACGATGGGCGGCCAGACTGCGCTCAACGTGTCGATGGCGCTCGCCCGCTCGGGCGTGCTCTTGCGCTATGGGGTGCAGCTGATCGGCGCCAGCGAAGCGGCGATCGCCAAGGCCGAGGACCGCCAGCTGTTCCATCAGGCGATGGACAGGATCGGGCTGGTTTCGCCGAAAAGCCGACTCGCCGGCTCGCTCGACGCCGCGCTAGACGCGCTGACAACCGTCGGGCTCCCGGCGGTCGTGCGGCCGTCCTTCACCCTGGCCGGCACCGGCGGCGGCATCGCCTACAATACCGAGGAATTCGAGGAGATCGTGCGCGGCGGCTTGCGTGCCTCGCCGGCGCACGAGGTGCTGATCGAGGAATCGGTGCTTGGCTGGAAGGAGTACGAGCTCGAAATCGTGCGCGACAGGAACGACAATTGCATCGTCATCTGCTCGATCGAGAATGTCGACCCGATGGGGGTCCACACCGGCGATTCGGTGACCGTCGCCCCGGCCCTGACCTTGACTGACAAGGAATATCAGCTGATGCGCAACGCCGCGATCGCGGTCTTGCGCGAGATCGGCGTCGATACCGGCGGATCGAACGTGCAGTTTGCGGTCAACCCCGAGGATGGCAGGCTCGTCGTCATCGAGATGAACCCGCGGGTGTCGCGCTCGTCAGCCTTGGCGTCGAAGGCCACCGGGTTTCCGATTGCCAAGGTCGCGGCCCTGCTCGCGGTCGGCTACACGCTCGACGAGCTCGACAACGAGATCACCCGCGTGACGCCAGCCTCGTTCGAGCCGACGATCGACTACATCGTCACCAAGATGCCGCGCTTCACGTTCGAGAAATTCCCCGGGGCCGAGCCGCTGCTGACGACCTCGATGAAATCGGTCGGCGAGGCGATGGCGATTGGCCGCAGCTTCGCCGAATCGGTGCAGAAGGCGTTGCGCTCGATGGAAACCGGTCTCGACGGCTTTGACGAGGTGGCGATCGAGGGCGTCGAGAGCGCAGGCCCAGTGGCGATCAAAGCAGCGGTCACGGCGGCGCTCGCCAAACCCTCGCCCGACCGGCTCTTGCTGATCGCGCAGGCCTACCGGCATGGCCTCACGACAAAAGAGATCCACGCCGCCTGCCGCTACGACGGTTGGTTTCTCGAGCGCATTCGCGAGATCGTCGAGGTCGAGGCGCAGGTGCGCCAGGCCGGCCTGCCGGACGATCCGACTGGGCTCTTGCGGTTGAAGCAGATGGGGTTTTCGGATGCCCGCCTCGCGCGCCTCGCCGGCATCAGCGAGGATGCGGCCACGGCGCTGCGAAATCGCCTCGAGGTGCACCCGGTCTACAAGCGCATTGACACATGCGCCGCCGAGTTTCCCTCGCTGACCCCCTACATGTACGCGTGCTACGAGGGCGACGGGTTGAGCCCAGCCGAATGCGAGGCCGACCCGAGTGATCGCAACAAGGTAATCATCCTCGGCGGCGGCCCCAACCGGATCGGCCAGGGGATCGAGTTCGACTATTGCTGTGTTCATGCCGCCTATAGCCTTTCCGAGGCAGGCATCGAGACGATCATGGTCAATTGCAACCCGGAGACCGTCTCGACCGATTACGACACCTCTGACCGGCTCTATTTCGAGCCGCTGACCGCTGAGGACGTGATCGAGATCGTGCGGGTTGAAGCCTCGCGCGGTCGCCTGCTCGGGGTGATCGTGCAGTTTGGCGGGCAGACCCCGCTCAACCTTGCGAAGGCGCTCGAACGCGCCCGGATCCCGATCCTCGGCACCTCGCCGGACGCGATCGACCTGGCCGAGGATCGCCAGCGCTTCCAGCTTCTGCTGCGCAGCCTCGGCCTGCGCCAAGCGGACAACGGCACCGCCTATTCGCCGGAGGAGGCCGAGCTGATCGCCCAGGATATCGGCTACCCGGTGGTGATCCGGCCATCCTATGTGCTGGGCGGCCGGGCGATGGAGATCGTCCACGACACGGCGGGACTGAGCCGCTATATCCGCCGCGCCGTGATCGTCTCGGGCACCAGCCCGGTCCTGATCGACCGCTATCTGCAGAATGCGATCGAGGTCGATGTCGACGCCGTCGCCGATGGTACCGAGGTCTACGTAGCCGGAATCATGGAGCATATCGAGGAAGCCGGCATCCATTCCGGCGACAGCGCCTGCTCATTGCCGCCTTACAGCCTAGACCGGGAGACGATTGCCGAGATCGAGCGGCAGACCATCGCCCTCGCTCGCGCGCTCAATGTCGTCGGGCTGATGAATGTGCAGTTCGCCGTCAAGGATGGCGAGGTCTACGTGCTCGAAGTCAACCCGCGCGCCTCGCGCACCGTGCCTTTTGTCGCCAAGGCGACCGGCGTGCCGATCGCCAAGATCGCGGCGCGGGTGATGGCCGGCGAGAGCTTGGCGGCGTTGCTCCCGCGCGGTTCGCGCCGCCCGCGGTCCGGCACCGGTCACGTCGCGGTCAAGGAAGCGGTGTTTCCGTTCGCGCGCTTCCCGGGTGTAGATCTGATCCTCGGGCCGGAGATGAAGTCGACCGGTGAGGTCATGGGATTGGATACCGATTTCGGGCGGGCCTTCGCCAAGTCGCAACTCGGCTGCGGCACCGACCTGCCGCTCGCCGGCTGTGTCTTCGTCTCGGTGCGCGATTCGGATAAAGAGGCTCTGGTCGAACCATGCCGGCAGCTCGCCGCTTGGGGGTTCGAGCTGGTTGCCACGCGCGGCACGGCGAGAAAGCTGGACGAGAAGGGCTTACCGGTCAGTCTGGTCAACAAGGTGCAGGAAGGCCGGCCCGATATCGTCGATGACATGCGCAGCGGCCGGATTCAGCTGGTTTTCAACACCACCGAGGGTGCCCAGGCCATCGCCGACAGCTTCAGCCTGCGGCGCACCGCGTTGACTCACAACATTCCCTATTACACGACGGTGGCCGGTGCCCGCGCAGCCGTGCAGGCAATCGGGGCGCTGCGCGAGGGCTGTCTTGAAGTCGCCCCGCTACAGTCCTACCTTTGATCGCCTGTTGCGCTAACAAGGCACGAATCCGGTTTGATGAACAAGATCCCGATGACCGTGGACGGCTTCAATCGGCTGCAGGAAGAGCTGAAGCGCCTTAAATCGGTCGATCGTCCGGCGGTCATCCGCGCCATCGCGGAGGCGCGCACGCACGGCGATATCGCCGAGAACGCCGAATACCACGCCGCGCGCGAGCGCCAGAGCTTCATCGAAGGCCGCCTCGGCGAGCTTGAGGACAAGATCGCCCGGGCCGAGGTCATCGACGTCTCCAGGCTGTCGGGCTCGGCGGTCAAATTCGGCGCGACCGTCACCCTGGCGGATGAGGAAACCGACGAGGAGCAGACCTTCCGGATCGTCGGCGAGGATGAAGCCGACATCAAGGACGGCCGGCTCTCGGTGACCTCGCCCCTGGCGCGGGCGCTGATCGGCAAGGCCAAGGGCGACAGCGTCGAGGTATCGACCCCGCGCGGCGCCAAATCCTACGAGATCGTCACCGTCGCCTTCGGCTGAACGCGAAGCGGGCGTGCCGTTTCATTGGCGTCCGATGCGCTCTCTGCGAGCGGCACGCCGGGGGCCGATTTAGAGACGCGCAAGACCAGCGCCGATTTTACCTGATTGACGTTGGGCGCCGCGGTCAGCTTGGCGCTGAGGAACCGCTGATAGCTGTCCCAGTCGGGCGCGACGATCTTCAGGAGGAAGTCGGTTTCTCCGGCGAGCATGTGCGCCTCGCGCACTTCGGGCCAGGAAAGGACCAGGCTCTCGAACGCTTTGAGATCTGTCTCTGCCTGGCTGGCGAGCCCGATCTGGGCGAAGACGGTGACCGCGAAACCGAGCGCCTCCGGGGCGAGATCGGCGTGATAGCCGCGGATCAGGCCAGCGGCTTCGAGCGCGCGCATGCGACGCAGGCAGGGCGGTGGCGAGATGCCGACACGCCGCGCCAACGCGATATTGGTCATGCGCCCGTTCGCCTGTAGCAGTTGCAGGATCCGGCGGTCGATTCGATCGAGCTTTGGCCCGCGCATGCCCTATTTCGTCCCCTGCCGCGATTGGCCTCGAAATCGCAGGAAGAATAGGAATTTCGATCGGCTCACGCAATTTTGTTGCGCGAGTGCGCAGCCGCCTTGCCGCTGCACCACGCTTTCCGTAAACCGGGGCATATGGTTGGACTGTCCACCGCCGACCGCGACGAGCCGCCTGCTCGGTTGAGCCCGCCGCAGCCGAGCGTGTGGGTGCTGCACGATGGCAAGCCAGGCATGGCGAGCCAAGCGCTCGGGCTTGCGGAAGCCACCGGGTTTGGCTTCAGCGAAAAGCCGCTGTCGATCCGCCGCCCCTGGGCCTGGCTGCCGCCACAGCTCTGGCTTACCCCGCTCGATGCCGCGAGGGACGGGGGGCTGCCCCTGGCGCCGCCTTGGCCCGATCTGGTGATCGGCTGCGGTCGCAACACGGCGCGGCCCGCGCTGGCGATCCGAAGGGCAAGCGGTGGCTGCACCGTGGCGGCGCAGATCCAGGACCCACGCGTCGGGCGCGCCGAATTCGACCTGCTGTTCGTTCCCGAGCACGACCGGCTGCGCGGGCCGCGCATCCTGCTTACCCGCGCCGCCCTCCACCGCGTGACGCCCGAGCGGCTTGCCGCCGAACGCCGCCGGTTCCCGGCGCTCGAGGCGCTGGCGCGACCGATCATCGGCGTCTTGATCGGCGGCTCGAACCGGGCCTATCGGCTCGATTTGCGCCGGCTCGCCGAGATCGCCGAGATGATTGCCGCCGTGTTGCGCCGCACCAATGGGTCGGTCGTCGTGACGCCGTCGCGGCGCACCGGCGAACGGGGCCTCGACTTGTTGCGCGAGCGGCTCGCCGGCCTGCCGGGGTCGATCTGGGACGGCGACGGCGAGAACCCCTATTACGCCTATCTCGCGGTCGCCGATGCGCTGCTCGTCACCGCCGATTCGGTGTCGATGGTCAGCGAGGCGGCGGCGACGGGAAAGCCCGTGCACATTCTCGGCCTCGGCCGCGGCGACGCAAAATTCGCTCGGTTTCACGATACGATGCAGAAAGCCGGCATTACCCGGCCGTTTTCCGGTCAGCTCGAGTGCTGGTCTTACACGCCGCCCAACGACACGGCGCGGGCCGGCGCCGCACTGCGCGAGCTGGTCTTGACGCGCCTCGCGCAGCGGCGGCCGGTGTAGTATCGGTCATCATGGCGCTGCGCATCGAGACCTTCGACAATCTCCGCGGCGGGAACACGCTCTATAAGGCGCTGAGCCACCCGCATACGGCCGAGCCGGCGCGCGCGCTGTTGGCTCAGCTCGCCCGCAAGGCGCCAACCGCGATCATAGATCCGCATGGCGCGGCGGAAGGGTTCGCCGAGATTTTTGGACTGGAGGGGGTCGAGATTGCCGGGATTTATGTCCAGGACGTGTCGCGCATCGGAGCCACGGTGCTGGGGCGCAGCGCCCTGCCGATCACCGCGCTGGCGGAGTGTCGCGCGCGCTCGGTGCTGGTGGCCGGGTTCGAGGCCGATCGGCTGATCGGTCGGCTGCAGCCTTATCTGCCGACTGGTGCGGCAATCTTGAGCCTCGATGCGATGCGCATACCGGAGGGACGGCTCACCAATCGCCGCGCCTATCTCGACCCGCTCAACTTCGCGACCAATTTTGCGCTGTTTCGCGATACCGGCAGGCTGCACACGCGGCTCGTCACCGCGAATTACTGGTCCGGCTACGGTTCGTCCGCGGTGACCTGCTGGCTGACCCTGTTCGATGGCGATGGCCGGGTGATTGCCGAATGGGCCCAGACCTGCGGCAACAACGGCGGCGCGATCTCGATCGACAGCCGCCGGGTGCGTGCGCAATTCGGCCTCGGCGACTTTGCCGGCCAGCTCTTCATCCATGTCGTCGGCGCGGCCGGCCACGACATCGTGAAATACGCGCTCGACACCTTTGGCGACCCGGGTGGGGAGGGCGACGGGGCGCTGTCCTGCACCCATGACGCGAATGCCTGGCCAGCCGACCGCTATGCTGGCCTGCCGGCGCCCGGTCCGGGCGAGCGGGTCATCCTCTGGGTCCAGAACAGCCACCCGACGCCGATCCCCGCAGGCGCGATCGAGCTCGCCCCGATGGGCGAGGAGGCCGTCGTCGCGCTTCCCGAGGCGATCGGTCCGTTCGCCAGCCGCGCCGTCGATGTCGCCCGGCTGCTGCCGGGCCTCGCCTGGCCGCGGCAGATCGAGCTGCGCGCCGGCAAGCACGTCGTGCGTCCGCGCTACGAAGTAATCGCCGGGGACCGACGCCGCATCGCCCACGTCAATGTCGAGCGCGCCGATCTGGAGCCCGACCCGCTTCTGCCCCGGCTCGCCGGAATGCTCGGCAAGGGCTATCTGCTGCCTGCGCCGATCCTGCCGCGCGACGAGTGGGAGAGCCTCCTGCTGCCGACCCCGATGGCGCTCTCGCAACAGGAACTGCCGGTCGCCGCGCTGATCTACGATGCCGAGGGCAAAGAAATCGCGCGCCTGCCGCTCGGCCGCCTGCCGCGCGACCACGCGTGCGCATTGTCGCTCGACGAGATCGCCCCTGGGCTTAGCGTGGGCGGGCTCGGGCATGCCTATGGCCATGTCGAGCTGGTCTACGATTTCGCCAACGGCGGGAGTGGCGACGGCTGGCTGCATGCCCTCTTCCGCTATCGCCATCGCGCGAGCGGCCATGCCGCCGAGACCAGCTTTGGCGCGCACGTCTTCAACACGATCCTGACCTACCGCGGCGAGCCGCAATCCTATGTCGGCCGTCCGCCCGGCCTCTCGACCCGGCTGTTCCTGCGCCTCGGCGAGGGGAGTTACGACACGATCTGCCACCTGATCTATCCGGCCTCGCTGCCGTGGCGCCGGACCAGCGCCACCGAGATCATCCTCCACGATTGCGCGGGGGCCGAAATCGCCCGCGCCGCGCTGGCGATTCCCTGCTCCGGCTCGCGGCTTTTGCGCTATCACGCGCTGTTTGACGAGGCCGCGAGGGCGCGCGCCGGCGCCGGCGCCCATGCGGTCATCCGCGATCCGACCTGTCGCCTCTTCGGCTATCACGGGCTTGTGGGCGAGGGCGGCGCGTTCAGCTTCGATCACATGTTCGGGTTCTGACGGGGACGCCCGAGGCGCGGCGCCGCAGCGCAAAAAAATGCTATATAATCCTGTCGAATCGATCGGGCCCGGGGATTGAGACTCACGCGATGCCGGAGCAGCACCAGAGCAAGGTCTTGATCATCGGGGCGGGGCCGGCCGGGTTTACCGCGGCGATCTATGCTGCCCGCGCCAATCTTCACCCAATTCTGGTAGCGGGGATCCAGCCGGGGGGCCAGCTGACGATCACCACCGATGTCGAAAACTACCCCGGGTTTGCCGACATCATCCAGGGACCCTGGCTGATGGAGCAGATGCAGCTCCAGGCCGAGCATGTCGGCACCCGCATCATCCTCGACCATATCGTCTCGCTCGATCTCGCCCGGCGCCCGTTCCTCGCGATCGGCGATTCGGGCGATCACTACCTCGGCGACACGGCGATCCTCGCAACCGGCGCCCAGGCGCGCTGGCTGGGCATCCCGGGAGAGGAGGCGTACCGCGGGTTTGGCGTATCGGCCTGCGCCACCTGCGATGGCTTCTTCTTCCGCGACCAGGAGGTGTTTATCGTCGGCGGCGGCAATACCGCCGTCGAGGAAGCGATCTACCTGACCAATCACGCAAAGCGAGTGACGCTGGTGCATCGGCGCGATTCGCTGCGCGCCGAGAAGATCCTGCAGGACCGGCTGTTCCGTAACCCGAAGATCAGCGTCATCTGGGACAGTATCGTCGAGGAGATCCTGGGCGTGCCCGAGCCGCCGCAGGTCACGGGGGTCCGGCTGCGCAATTTGCGCACCGGTGCCGCGACCGAGCGGGCCTGCGATGGCGTTTTCATCGCGATCGGCCACACCCCAGTTACCGGGCTGGTCGCCGGACGGGTACCGCTCGATGCGGAGGGCTATATCCTGACCGAGCCCGATTCGACGGCGACGGCCGTCGCGGGGCTGTTCGCCGCGGGCGACGTCAAGGACAAGGTGTTCCGCCAGGCGGTGACCGCCGCGGGACTGGGCTGCATGGCCGCGTTGGAGGCGGAGAAATTTCTCGCCGTGCAGGAGGATGCCGCGACAGCACGCGCCGCCCAATAGGGTTGCGCTTCGGGCGAGGCGCTGGGAGAGAGGCCCCCGGAAGGCAAGCAGATGGCGATGGATTGGGACAAGTTGCGGGTCTTTCATGCGGTCGCCGAAGCGGGCAGCTTCACCCATGCCGGCGAGGCGCTCAATCTGAGCCAGTCCGCCGTCAGCCGGCAAATCAGCGCGCTTGAGGAAAGCCTCAGCGTGCCGTTGTTTCACCGGCATGCGCGGGGGCTCATCCTGACCGAGCAGGGCGAGCTGTTGTTCCGCACCGCGCGCGAGGTATTCGCCAAGCTGGCGATGTCGGAAAGCCTCATTTCCGAATCGAAGGATCGGCCGAAGGGACCGCTGAAGATCACGACGACGGTGGATTTCGGCTCGATCTGGCTGACGCCGCGTATCCGCGAGTTTCTCGACCTCTACCCCGAGATCCAGGTCAGCCTCGTCGTCGACGATTCGGAGTTGGATTTGTCGATGCGCGAAGCCGATGTCGCGATCCGCATGACCCCGCCGCGCCAGCCGGACCTGATCCAGCGCCATCTCGTCAGCGTCCAGGTGCATATCTATGGTGCGCCCGAATACCTAAAGAAATACGGCACGCCACAGCGCGCCGAGGACCTCGACGATCATCGCCTGATCGTCTACGGCGAGGATGCCCGGCCGCCGACGCCGGGGGTCAACTGGCTGCTCGATACCGGCGCCAAGCCGGGGCGCGACCGGCGGCCGATCCTCGCCGTCAACAATACCTACGGTAAGCTGCGCGCCGTAAACAGTGGGCTTGGCCTCGCGTCTCTGCCCGACTTTGTCGCGGCCGAGAACAGCAGCCTGGTGCGCGTCCTCCCCGAGCTGTCCGGGCCGCCAAACGAGGCCTATTTTGTCTATCCGGAGGAGCTGCGCTCGTCGAAGCGGATCAGTGTGTTTCGCGACTTTCTGCTGCGCAAAGTAGCCGAAGGCCGATTGAGCTGAATGTTAGGTGCGGCGAGTTGACGCGGGCTTTTGGCAACCCAGCGACAGCATTGCGCTTTTTGCAGACGAGGCAGACCGAATTCCCGTTGGTGATGAGCCGCGTAAACGGCGATAAATTGCCCTGCGCGATTACTCAATCCGCGGCGAGTTTCCGGGGCTGAAAGCCCCGAATAAGTTTCCGGGACTTGCGCCCGGAAAGAGGGTCTTCGGATCCTTACGTCTCCTAGACGTGAAGCCTCCCTGTTCAAACTTGGCCGGTGCCTTCGGGTTCCGGCCAATTTCTTTTGCGGAATCGGCATCCGGGGTCCCAGTGCGCTTCACTTGGGGAAATCTGTGCGGAGTGCCATGAGGATCGAGCGCATAACCTTGTCCAGCGATCAACGGATGGTTCGAAAGGGTTTGCCATTGCCGATCACTTCCCCGGTGCCGGACACCAACTCTCCGACGCCAGGATTTTCGTTCCGCTGTTGAAACCACTTCACGCCAGGCGGCAACCCTCTTTCCTCTTATGGTCGCCCATTTTGCCAGCCGGTTCAGGTCGGGGTAGCCTATTTTGACCGGCACCCTCCGCTCGCCGGTAGTGATTGACCTGATGAGGCACTTCCGGCTCGCCCCGACGGCTTAAGTGGAGGGAATGGCTCCGGTGCTGGCAGCGGCAGATCGAGCTTCGCCGGATGGACGGACTTCGCGCGCAAGCAACCTGCTCGCGTACGAGGCTGACGGGTCCCATTTGCGCCCGAATGCCGGAGTTTCGCAGGATTATGGCTCGTGGCGGCCGAGGATACTGCTGAAATCCCGACCAAATCGGCAAAACTTCCGCGTCAGGACACTCGGAGCAAAGTCAAGCTTACGCGACCGCCAGGGTGCGGGCGCCGGCGGGGCGGGTGAAGCGGTGGACATCTTCGACACCCGGTTGCGCCCGCATGATCTCGCCGTCGGCGCTCGGATGCCGGTCGGCAGTGTCGCCCAGATCGTAGCCGAGCGCTGCGGCGCGCTCTGAGAGGGCGGCGCGGACCGCGGCCAGCTCGGCCGAGCCCTCTTC